>JACCDP011055223.1_pt1 | contig 184730 bp, 204 predicted proteins | sample 7445841 | NCBI WGS metagenome assembly JACCDP01 (sample SAMN15323441, study PRJNA562643) | freshwater metagenome | isolation source: river surface water | place: USA:Blue River Watershed | collected 2017-08-17
GCATCACTGACACAGAGTTGTTGGCAGCATTGGCAGTCAGCATCACAGGCTTGGCGCTAATGTATTGTGGTGTTCAAGCACTTAAAGTCAGTGACTACTATGATGGGAGATCATAATGGATTGGTTAAGCACAGCACTGACAGCAGCAGCTATCGCCACCTATGGACCAGAAGCTGTACACATGCCTACACCAAAGCCGTATCAAGATCCCCTCACACAGGCTCGCCAGATCTATCACATGAACGAACGTGCTAGAGTAGTTACACAGCCCGAGTATTGGCGGGAACAGCTGGAGATACAGAAGCTGAAGATACCCGGAGAGTTCCGCCCTAGTTATTGTCAAGGAAGGTGTAACGGACGATGATTACCCTACAAGGACTTAGCCCACGTGAGAAGCTACTGGCTGATCTTATCTGGGCCTGTGATACGCAAGAGCAGGCTACCGCATTGATCAATAGCCTACAAGGCCCAGACCGTAGCACAGCATACTCTATCATGCAGGTCATGGTATTAGAAGTATTAGAAGAACGCATAGAGGACTATAAACATGCAGCTGATCAAGTCATTAATAGTCTACGCTAGTGTGCTAGCAGTCCTAGTGCTACAGGGCTGCTCTATACTACACGATCCTAGAGACGCACCCTGGGACCCTAAGGGTGGTCGAGCTCTCCATGAGCAGTTTCCCAATTGGCGCAATGAAGGTATGATCCGATGTGGTGGACACCTGAAGCCTGAACAGAGGGCTCCTGGGATGAGTGACCGATGCTGAGGGGTGGGGGGCGTTAGTGCTAGCTAGTGTTGTATTTTTACAACAGGGGTAGCAAATCACCACCCTGAAATGAAAAGTACTCCACCCAAATTTTTTGCGCGGCCAAAATTTTAGGCCTGTATACCCTTTTTTTACACTTAACAAACTATGACCAACACACTTAAACACCAAGACCTCGCAGGAGCTCATTTATCCGCCGGAGATCATTGCCTAGTCACAGAACACAACAGGATCATCTTAGCTCGTGTTATTAAACTCTACGATGGCAGTAATCAACTACAATTACAGCCTCTTAACAGCTCAGCAGGCGGCCGTAGATCAAAACCCAGTCAAAAACCTATTAGACGAGAGTGCTACAATGTCTATCGTATAGCAGACCAAGAGATTACCATGAGTATACTCAGGGGAGCCATATGATTTTCAAGATCTAAAAAATTTGCGCGGCTATTTTTTTACCCTGCAGGACCCATTTGGGCTGCACTCTTCTTCTACCCTAGGTTCTATCCAACGCTGTTCACAACCAGCTTCTATTATGCCTTGTTTATGACGGGTTATAACCTGTAGAACTTCCTCACATTCTTGTAGTCTGTGATAGCTAGCCCAATCTCTCCATTGTGCGTCCTGTGTGACAAACACCACTAATACGTATATCCACATCACATATTTACTATATACTAGCATGAATCGCTATGAATACTTTGTACTCACACAACAACCAGAGTTTGCTGATGTATTAACTTGGATAGGACAATATCCTTTACTCTACGAATGCCACTTAAATCGCACACGTTTTTGGGTGCCAGAAGGAACCACGCACACAGAGTTTATACTACGTTGGGGTCATTGTTGTCATAGAGTTGAAAGCGATTAACATATATACAAGTATGCAGCCAGATCATGAACTAATACGTGGTAAGTTATATCGCTATGACGCAGACTTTGATGCTTACTTTAGAGTCTATCAAGAACCCACGATCAGCAAATATTCATGGTTAGCAGCTACGGTCGTACTGGCTGCTGTCTGTTACTACCTAGAGTATATGCTATGAATCCTAAAATTTCCAAAGCTATAGTTATAGTATTACTGGCGTTTTTACTGCTGTTACACTTTGATTATATACCCGTTCGCCTTTGGCTGTTCTAGCACCGTAGAGTTTACTCTTCCGGGGCCACTAGAAAAATCTACCGTTTTTTCGCTTGCGCTTTGCGCTGCTTCGCAGCTTCTATAACTATCGCAAAAACCGCGCTGCGCTTCGCGCTGTAAGAATTTACCGGTACAGGTAATTGACCGTGTCTGGATTTTCCCTATATACTTCCGCACCGTTTTTAAGGTGGAAACGTCGAGCCATTTCTGTTTTAGGGCTCAGTGTCACGTAGGTCATGACTTCTGGATGTTCTGACTTGATCTGCTGCTGTGCCTGTTCTATCAGTGTACGACCAGCACCTGCAGCATATGACCATATGGTATAGAATACTGCGGTGTTGGAGTTTACTGCCAGTTTGGTCATGTCTTCAACACTCTGTGGAATGTCGCTGAGAAAACGCACACAGGTCACTGCCAGGGGTTTCTGTGTGAGATCGTCCGTGAGCACGAAGATCTTGCTAGAGTCGTTGACACGGAAATCTGCGGTTAATTCTGGGCGTACTGGATCATCCTTGATCAAGTCAATTAGGCTGTCTTTGAGGTCTTGTATTATGTGTAGCATTTGAGTTTACTCTGTATTATATGCGTATTTATTGATCTCTGTGAAAAAACCTAATTTACGGCCTACAGAGACTTGACATTGTAAATATTATATTGTATAATATAAACATTAACAACTGCAAGGAGTCCAAAATGTTTGAAAACACTTATTCGCCCACAGGAGTCTATAGATCTGCTGGTCAGATCAACTCTGCCATGGGTCGTGTGTATGCCAATATGGCCTTGGCTGTTCTAACCAGCATGGTAGTGTCGGGATTGGTAGCGTCATCGCCTGGCTTGATGGCTCTGCTGTTTGGCACAGCTCTAAAATGGGTCGTGATGTTCCTACCTTTGGTAGCTATCTTAGCAGCCAGCTTTGCCTATGAACGTATGAGCAAGGGTCAACTACAGATATTCCTACATGGTTTTGCAGCCATCATGGGTCTGAGTTTTGCCACGATCTTCGTGGTGTTTAACATGGGATCTATCGTGTCAGCATTCATGGCAGCGGCTGTGCTGTTTGCTGTGATGAGCTTTTATGGTTACTTTACCAAGAAAGATTTGAGCAGCTGGGGATCGTTTTTGATGGTTGGTTTGATCGCTATCATCATTGCCAGTATCATTAATATCTTTATTGGCTCAACCGTGATGCAGATGGTGATTTCAGCTATCGCTATCATCGTGTTCCTAGGCTTGACTGCCTACGACACACAGAACATTCGCCAAATGGTCAGCTATGACAATGATGGTAAAATGGAAGTTTGGGGTGCGCTGAGTCTGTACTTGAACTTTATCAACATCTTCCTTAGCCTACTACAGCTATTCGGACAGCGCAACGACTAATCTAAAAGATTGTTTTGTTGTTCTAGAGAGAGTTGGTCATCTTCCAACTCTCTTATTTTTTCTGTGATTTGATCAATAAGACCTAGGTTACGCAGTATCTTAAACACTAGGTTTTCCACTGACCACTCTCCAGCACGAGCCAGTCCAGCTTTGCGCATCTTAGTGATCTTTTCTTTGACTATGCGTAGTTTTTCAAGATCTTTGCTGAGCATGGCAGCTTCAATGTCACGCATCGTAGAATCTTTTTTGGCTTCTACTGCTGCGTCATCAATTTGAGGTTTGACCTTTTTAGGCTCAATGATCCATGTGTTCTTGACAATGCTGTAAACACCTGTAGAGTGATGCGGCTCGTCTTCACCCTGTATGTAGGTTTCCACGGGCAGACCTTTGATAGTGATATCATGCTGTTCTGACCATAGGGCTTTTTTAGCAGAAAACAACTCACGCTGTTCTTCTGTAGGAGTTCCGGGAATGATCAAATGTAGATCTAGATCTGAATATTCAGTCCATGTATAGTTGGCATTCGATCCAGTGATAGTATAATCAATGACGTCTAGGTCTACACCCACGAACTCCTCAAATGCACGAGCAATGTCTTTGAGTTTGCCAACAACTTCTGGATCTAATTCTTCATCACGCCATATCTTGGGATTTAGACGCTTGTTGATAGTGACCACAGAACTTTCAGTGATTTCTCTCAACTTCATATTAAACTCCGTACTTGTTTTTCTTTATGTTAGCCACTGGACTTAGTGTACCTGTATTATTAGGTTCGTGGCTCTTTCGATCTGCTACTAGTTGTCCTTTATGACCAGTTTTTTGTTCGGCTGCTGCGACTATTTGATCTTCTTCGGGTGCATAGGTTGTTATAACTGCATAATTGCTGGTGGGACCTTCTGCATGTGTTATGTCATGATTAGCCATGGCCATGCCAAATCTATAAATTTCGTAGGGATTTGCCGATGGCATCCCAGGGTAGGCTTTAGTAGTAGGTAGCACAGACGATTTACGCTGTGCTAGTTCTCTTTCTACGATAAATTCTTTTGCTCGCATCCATTATTTAGCAAATCTAAGGATGTACTCTAAATGAACCTTATCGCTGTAAAATTCAGCCCAAAGACTCTGCCAGCCGTCTGAGGTCTTTTCTAATATCATTTGAGCACCGCCGATCTCTTGATTTTGCAACCATGTTATCTGCTCTGAGCCTACTATTTGATGTATCAAGGGCCAAGGTATATCTACGTAACCATCTGTATAATCGCCCTGCCAATTGTGCAAAAATACTCTTTTATTCTTCATCGCTACCCATGTTGCTGAGGATTTCGCGTAGTTTACTACTTTGTACTTCTGCACGGACTTTGCCGACAGGAATACCCTCAGTGGGTTCTTCTCTTTGCTGTACTTCAGTTTTACGCTTAATTGAATCAATGATGCTACTTGCACCTCTGCTGGTTGCACCGTTGCCTTCTTGTTCTTCTTCTGGAAGATCACTGATTCTCAAACTTTCTAAATTAAACTCTAGATCTACTTTTTGTCCTACACCACTTGATGAACGTGTCTTCATAAGCTGGATCTGATAACGACCACGCTCACGCATAGCACGACTTGTAAAGATACCAAACACGTTATCCGCAGTTTGAATCTTTGACAAACCACCCGAAATATGACTATGATCAAATTCTACTTCTTCAACAGCACCACGATTCAACTGCGCCGCTGTCACACACAACACTTTCTTTTCCATGGCCAAGTTACGCAGTTCTTCTGACACATATTTGTCTTTGACGAACAAGTTTTCTGCGGATATCTTCTTACCAATTGGCATTAACAAGTCCATGTAGTCTACTAATAATACATCAACTTTCTTGCCTGCTTTGATTTCATATTCTTTGAGATATGCACGAATGTCATTGACCGTTTTACCGCTGGGCATATACTTGATCTGTAGCATGCCTGCTTTCTTACCAATCATCTTAACCTTCATTTCAACATCATCGAGATCTTTAAAAATCTCTTTGGTTGAAACACCAGTAACCATACTATCAATACGCATGGATACTAATGCTTCTGAAAGTTCTAATGTTAGATAAACTACATTCAAACCAGCCAATGCCCAGTTAACACCGAGATTTGCTAAGAACAATGACTTACCTGCACCTGATCCGCCTGCAAAGATATTAAGCTCTCCGCGATTCATTCCGCCGAACAACTTACGATCCATGCAAGGCCATCCTGTGCTGATCTGACCGTTTTTATCTTTTAATCCTAATAGTCTAGCTCTAGGATCTTCAAAATAATCTGTGCCCATGTCGCGAGCGAGACCAATCTGTACTGCTTCTTTGATCAGCGATTCTACTTCACCATAGTTATGTTTTTCTAATAAGTCTGCACTTGCAATGATAGCTCGCTCGATGGCCTTGTGCCTAGTGAACGATTCGAACTCATCCATGAGCCAATCCATGTGCCCATCTTTGACTACCTCAGGCCTTTTAAGATCAATCCTACATGATGCATTGATCATGTCATACTCTGGTAATACAGAATATTCTTTAGCATAGGTATTGATAAACTCTGCAGCATCTTGCAGTTTGCGATCAAACAGCGTGTGATCAAAAATACCTTGACAGCGAACAAACACTTCCGCATCTGACAGCATCAACTCAAGATATAATTTTTGTACTTCGTATCCGTAATCTTTAATCATAGTTAATATTATACATTCTAATTAAACACAGGTAAACCATAGGTCTGTGACCAGTTCTTAGCATCAGCATGATCATTGACCATTGGTTGTCCTTTGATGTTCAAACTAGTGTTCAACAACATTGGACATCCTGTTCTTTTGTGCCATTCTTCCAATAGTCTACGGAATTCAGGATTTCCGTATCTATTGACGGTTTGTACACGACTAGTACCATCTGCATGTACAATGCCAGGAAACTGATCTGGATGTCGACATTTCACGGTATACTGCATGTAAGGTGTTGATATTGTTGGCATTTCAAAATAGTCTTTGGCATATTCTTCTAATATTGCAGGTGCGAACGGTCTAAACTTTTCTCTTTGCTTAATGTCATTTACTAGGTCTTTGATCTTAGGATCTCTAGGATCTGCTATTAAACTGCGATTGCCTAATGCTCTAGGACCAAACTCTGCACGACCTCGAGCCAAGCCGCATAGTTTATGTTCAACCAAATAGTTTACAATTTCTTCGTTGCTAGACTTATAACCCATGTCATAACCTAAATACGGTCCAGTCCAATTAGCAGCAATTTTTCTATGAGCTAATACACTACCGATACTAGATCCGTTATCGCCGGGCGCAGGCATTATCCACACACGTTCAAAATATCTATAAGCAATTGGATTAGCTGAACAATTTAAAGCACAGCCGCCCATTAATACAAGGTTAGGAGTTGTCACTAAAGAACGAGCTTTGTTTAAAACACGATCAAATAATACTTCATAAACTTGTTGTGTACCTGCTGCAATATCAAATACATTGTCTACTTCCGGAGCCCAATCTTTACAACCTCTATGTAAATTTTGTTTAAATTCAAATGTTTCAAAATCTTTAACAAAGTCTTTTGATATTTTTAAATTTAATTTAGTTGGATCGCCATATGCCGCCATTCCCATAAGAATATATTCTTCTTCATTGGGTTTTAATCCGCAACGTTGAGTCATTGCACTATACCAAAGCCCAATGCTGTTTGGGTATGACTGACTGAATAATTTTGTTAATTTTCCGTTATCACCTTTCCATACGGTAATAGTTTCGAACTCTCCGATAGAGTCTATTACCACTACACAGGCATCAGCAAAGTTACTGGTATAATATCCTGCAGCAGCATGGCTTTCGTGATGATAGACCGTTTTAATTGGTGCTGTGATATTATATTTTTTTAGATACGATTTTATATTATTGTTATTAAAACCTTGACCTGCACATAATTGTCTAAGAGTTTTAATCCAAGGTTTTTCATACCAACATACTAGATCCGGTTCGCCAAATCTTTTAGCATAGCCTACTAATTCCGGATGTAGATTAGGATCGTTTTTTATTTTACTAAAACGTTCCGAATCGCTGGCAAATAATATTTCGCTATCTTTAAAAACAGCCAATGCCGCATTATGGCTGTTAGCACTAATTCCCCAAGTAATCATTTATAGATAAAAGGGTCTCTTTTTCTTAGTTCTTTCATTCTTTTCTTAAACTCAATGTGTTCTTTGATCTTTCTAAAAGGCCACATTAAGATATCAATTACCTTTTGCATATTCTAATCTCTCTAGTTTTTGTTCCATTTTCTTTTTAGCCATATTAACTTTAATGGCTCCTTGTTGTGCTGACATTATAGCGTCAACTACAACGAATAATTTTCCGTATTTTTTTACAGCGTCAGCGCAGTCTTTAACATCGTCGTCCCAATTAGGCATTGCTATTGCCCAATCTAATTCCGCAGCACGATCAAATAACACCAATCCTGCTTTGTCTTGATCAGGAATAACAATTACTTTTGCGCCAAGACTATTAATTATTCTACTTTGTTGATCAGAGATTTCGTTAGTAAGTAATGCAACGCCATTAACCGCTAATGCATCAAAAGGGCCTTCACATACAAATATATACTTCTGATCTTCTGTTTGTCTGTCAAAGTTGAAAACAAAATGAGGATGTTGGTCAGATAGATATTTTGGTTTCCCATCTCGAATCTTACGAGCAGTATTGCCTACAATACGACCTTCCCACGTAAACGGAATGATAACTCTATCAGAATAACCTGGAGCAGGACTCCAATAAAAGTCCGAAGGATCAAATCCTCTTTCAGCAATGTATTCTACTACTGGATACAATGTAGTTATCAACGAAGACGAACGATTGGCCCATTCTGTAATTGGTAGTGCATCTTCTGGTAATTCTTTATTTGTGAATTCTACCTTAGGTTGGTATTGTTCTGGTTGATACTCGTCACCTTCGGTCTTTAGTGCTTCAAACACCATTTCCTTGATTGAGTCTTCACTGGCTCCCATCCACCTTAAAAGAGTTTTCATCTTTTCGCCAATGGGTGATCCAGGTTGCCATCCTGTGGTGTACTTGCAGTTGAAACAATTATATACGATGCCGTGATCAAAGCGAACACCAGCCCTCTTACGAGTATCCGGACTATGTCCACGATGCTGGCAACAGGGTGCGTTAAATGACGTCCAGCCACTAGGACTATTTTTAGCACGTGGCGGGAGTAGTGAACGGAACTTATCTACGACTAGAGTCATAGATTAATTATACTATCTGTACATTATCTTGTCAACGGTTCCAGCAGCTGGACTATGAAAAATTCTAAAATAATTCCATTTACCAGATACATGATGGAAGAATGATGTTTGGTTTGAAAAATTAAATGTATCTATAGTAGACCAAAAGAATGGATCGCCGCCTTCTTCTAAACTTCCTTCAATTTTGATTTGGCCAGTATAGTTTGTTAGATAAAATTGAAATGAATGTATCGACTGCGGTATTGATGTTCTTGGTTTGGCATCTATCACGCTACTATAATAATGAGTTTCGTTGTTAGGATAATTGTTATACAATACAACTTTTCTAAATGCATCAATCTTAGTACTTTCTACAGGTTCTCCAGATACACCTGGCAATACTTCAATAATAGCATTAACACCGTATTGGCTGTCCACATATAAAGGTACTCTGCTCGATACGGTATAATTGTCGCCTGCAGATCTAACTTCGCCAAGTATCGAGTATTGATAAAATCCAGCTTCAATACCCATTAAGTCTGATTCGGTTAAATTTAAACTAACTCTGCCTTCTGCTACATTTTGTACGGTACAATCACGTTTAATCACACGCTCTTGAGTTTCTCTTGATACCATATTAAATACGATTGTTAAACCACTTATATCTCTTGGTTTTTGATCGGAGTTCATTATTCTTAGTTCTAGACGATTGTCGGCGCCACGATACACCTTTAAATTGCGATTATACACGTTACGATACCTCTCTGTTTGTGAGGAAGCTAAGGCATTAGAAAATGCTCGGACTCTATTTGGATATAAATAAACTGAAATTGTTTGCATACATTAGCAACCCTTAATATGATATTTATTTGAAAAATGCGGATTACAGAAAACCTACAAGAAAACTTTCCGTTTATAAGCGTTATTAACCACGTAGATCGCGAATACGTGGGTATAATTATAAACCAAGATGCACAGATTACCAGTCTATACGATTACGCAAGTATCCGCACAGATGAAGAAAAATCGCGATTTTTAGAGCTAGGAGAAGCATGGTGGTGGGAATCAAATAGACAGATTCCTATCAACATATTCTTACATAGAGAAATAGTAGAATTTCGATATGCTATCAAAAACTTCAGTACCAAAGACGTTAAAATAATGTTTGGTCCTTGTACTAGCTTAAATGATATTATTGTAAAACGAATTAAACGTAAATCAATTACTTTGGTTAGAAAGCCTACTTGATTGTATTTTAGTTAGAAACTCAATCCATTCTTGAGCTCTTCGATCCCACGTATAAAAGTTACTAAAATAAACGTGCTGATCTAATAAGCGTTGCTGTGTAGAGGTAGTCCAGAAATTATCAATTTCTTTGTTTAATGCCTCTACATAATTTTTAACTAGAGCATCGCCGTCCGTATCAAATTCTACAAAAGTCCCCCACTCAGCCAATGTTTCATATAACGCACCATAGTTGGTAGTTACCACAGAACACCCTGCCATAGCGGCTTCAATAGCACAAAGACAACTAGTTTCTTCCCAAATACTAGGATAGGCTAAAATATGAGCATCAGTTAATGCTTCGCGAACTTTTTCATTAGAAGCATATCCCATGTAATTTACATTCTTCATTGATTTTGCTTTTTCATATAAATGCTTGTAGTGTTGATCCGCACCTTTATGAAAGTCGCTGCCGTAAATGATTGTTGAAGAATATACATCTAATTCAACATCGTCTCGGTCTAATACTTCGAATGCTCTTAATAATACTTCTAACCCTCTCCACGGAGTTGAGCTATAAACTAATTTAATTTTTTTAGGTTTATTTTTATATGGAATGGGTTCAATAGCATTCTTGATTACTTTTGATTTGCTCAGTGGTGTATTAAATTTATATCTAAATTTTTCATGCTGCCAGTGAGATACGTAAACAAAATAATCAACTTTATCTACAAATTTTTTATCAGTCATCTTAGTTACGTTAGGTTGGTCGTAACTTAAATGCTGCCATAAAACATTTATTTTTGTAGGATCTAACATTTGTTCATCACAAATACTTGTGATTAAATTTATTCCATCAAATAAATGTGCGGGAACTTTTTCTAAAAGTTTTTCTTTTAATAATTCTGTGCCGCCCTTTGGGTTCATATTATAGATATCCGTAACTAATTTGTTCGCAGATTAAATTCATTTGAATTACAATCGCTACTGCATAAGCAGTGGCATGGCTCTTCTTAAAGAAATAATCTTCATTCTCTGGTTTCGTCCATACTTCCGTCATCACCGTAGTCCAGTCTTTCCCAATCAGATAACGTTTCGCTGGTCGAATCATTGCTAGTACTGCTGCTAATTGCTCTATACTTTTTGGTTCCATCTGTCGTAGAATAGACCCATGCCCATTCACATGAAACAGGTTCTGGATAAACTCGTCGTCTAATAGTAGATCCCATAATGGTTCAGTCTCCATGAGTTGAATAAGATGTTCTTCGTTGCGAACACCTTTATAAATTCCAACATTTAGAAAATCTATTTTAAAGTATTTTTTATCTTCTGCAATATCATAAGGTACAGCACATAGGCCAGACATTGCGTCAACAGGTACTTGATGTAAGTATACACCTGTGTTGTGTTTGACTAAGTTATCACCGTCAATTCGACTAGCACCAACATGCTTAAACAAAGTTAGTGCTTGTTCTCGATCAACGAAATCGATATCTATATCTGGCATTATTGTAACCTTGTACTTTCAAATAATAATAATGGTAACGTTTCTGCTAAAAATTGTGCATAATCTTCAGCATCTTCTTCGTCGTCAAACCCCGTAAATTTTACATATACCGCAGGCTCGTCGTCATTAGTTGACATGACTTCGATGTCTATGTCATCTCTCGAAATAAATTCTTCGTTGTCTTTTAATTCTTCTTCCTGGATCTCAGGTTCTGGTCTTTTTGGCATTATAGTATCTTGGCCTCTTTAATAATATCTTTAACTAATTCTAAATCCGATGGAGACGATTTGAATCGCTTCATCCAAAATTGCGGATCAATCACAGGCCCAATGATATCTAGCTGTTCATCATTCATTCTCTGCAACATCTCTTTACCACTCTTGGTATTTAACACCATCCACGGCGATATCAGTCCTTCTTTGATATCGTGTGTGGCTCTGTTAAGATTAACGTAGGCAAAGTAATGTTCCCACTCGGCTTTGTTGTCATCTGCCCAATCCATCATTGTTTGTATGGATCTCTGCAGGGCACCGTCGGCAGGTTCAATTTTAATAAGTTCACTGATGTAAGTGTCATACAACTCGTCACGACACCAATGATCTAGTTTAACTCCACTTTTAACTACAAAGTCTATAAAACGTTCTGGGTATATGGGAGCAGTATTAATCATGAAACTGCCAAATTTTACAAAGGCAGTATAGTAAGGACTTTTGGCAAATTCATCAAAAGTTTTATTTTTAGATGTTTTATTTGTTATGGCGTAGAATCTTTGAAATGTGAGTAATCCAGCTTGAACGTGTTTTTCATTCTTGCTGAGATGCCTCCGCTTCTGTTCACAGATGTGAATAAACAGAGTTTTTTCTTTGGCAAACAACTTGCCGCAATATTCACATTTATAGTTTAATTCCATTGACCGCTTTTTTATCCCAACCAAGTGATTCACAATATTGTTTGATTTCTTTGTCTGTGGTAATGGCTGCGAGAGTTTCAATGTCTGCCCTTTTCATGTTTGGAAATAGTTCTTCTAAAAATTCTTCTTTTTTATTCTTTTGTCTTTTTAAAGGAAGCCATTCGTGAAAATAAGTTTTTTTAGTTTCATGACTACATAAGCATAATGTCTGCCAAACTAACTTAGGATGTTTTTGGATGTCATTCCAATTCTTGTTGTAAAACTCATTTGTGGTTAACAAAAAATGTTCTTGCAATTCTCTGTTAGAACTTTTAACGTTACTAATATATCTGTTGAGATTCCAAAAATCGCCTTTGATTTCTTTCTTACCTTCATCAGATGCAGCATCCCATAATTCCTTAAGACCCATGTCTACAGCAGGAATCATGTCTTTAAAAAGGTCTACGTGTTTATTTTGTCCCATCGTCTTTACTCAGTTCGTATAATATTTTAACACGATCTAATGCTTCTTGCAAGAGGGGATTTTCCTTTGCAGCTCGATGAATGTTACCCCAAAGTTTTGAATCCATTAAATGATCGAATAACGGTCTGCCGTCTGGTGTCCTAGGGTCGTAGTTCCAACCTATTTCGGTTCTTGTTGATGGATCGGCACCAAATTCTCTTTGGTAGACGATGCCGTCTGCTCTTTCATAGATATATTTTGCACCTGGTTTTAAGTTTCCCATATTATCTCACTTTCAATAAATCTTGCATGGTGTACATCTTCGTCATAAATTTGGAAGGATTATCCAATACACTACGCTCAAGGTCGCCTGCTCGACGTGAACAGATGTTTACTTTGAAATCGCAGTTATTGATATTTTTGTATAGATCAACCATTTGTTGTACCGTAGTTCCAACTCCGTGACCTAAATTTTCTATAGTATTAGTTGACTGATTAATTGCCTGCGAAACTGCATTACAGATTTCATTTACGTGAGTGTAATCACGTACTGCTGTACCGTCTTCGGTGTTATAGTTATTGCCAAATAAATTAAACACACCTGTTTTTTCTGCATTCATTAAATTCCACATTAGACCATCTGGATTTGTTGGTTCAATACCATCTGTGCCAGTGACATTATAAAATCTAAATGTTGTAAATGGAATATCGTTCTGCTTACAGAATTGGTCAACAATTTCTTCAGCGCCACGTTTACTGATACCGTAGGGATTATTCATTGGACCTGCGGAGCCTGTGCTGGCATGAATAAATCTTTTGGTTTTAATATTTTGTAAAACATTTAAGGTACCAATGGTGTTTGTGGTATAATACAATATAGGATTATCAACACTTCTGCTTACAGATACCTCTGCTGCAAGATGAATGACGCAATCGTAAGAATCTTGCATATCCCATTCTGCATTTCTAATATCTTGATAATAGTGTTTGTAAAGAGGTACTTGCGATTTCTTTTTATCTAACCCGTGTATTTCGTGTCCTCCTTTTTCTAATAACATATTAGAAAGATGACTACCGATATAACCTGCATTTCCTGTAATTAATATTTTCATGATTTTGTATGTGACAGATGTCGATTCCTTTGACTGACGTAGGGATTTACTCTAGCTAATATAGGATCCATAGTTATATATGATGTGTAGAACTGATTAACACACATATCTGAAGCAACGAATCCGTATTTTTTAACATTAGAAATTAATTTTCTAGCACCTTCTGGTTTAATTGCATGTGCATGTGATCCTTTAACATGTGATGAGTTCATCCCTTTATAGGTAGCTGGAATTTGATCTATAAAAGGAAAATTTGTAATTTTAAGAGGCCCGTCACGCAGAACAATTTCTTCATAATCTGGATAATGGCAAGCATAATCTAATATAGCATGATGTGTAAACAAATCAAGAAAGTTTTTAGGCAACGGTCTTATCATTAACGCATCGTGTTCAAATATTAGAATTGTTTCGTTAAGTTCTATACACTTTTCCCATAACTGGTAATGGCTTAGGAAACAACCTTGCATTCCGCGATTTTTCTTTTTTTCTTCTTTCATTTTTTCAAATACGCGGAGACCTTTTTGTTCAAGTATCTCTGTTTGATTAGCATAGACGCCGTCTATCTTTACAATATCCAGTCCAAATGGTTTGCCAGATTCGATTAATTCATCTGACAATCGTTCAGACAAGTCATCTCCGGGTTTTCTAATAGTAAATGCTTTAATCATCTATAATTCTCTATATTAGGGTATGGCATATCTGTACTATATTTTCCTATATTGTTAAAAGATAATTGATGAAAAATTTTTCCTAAAAGATCATTCCACTTTAAAGGATATAATGATCCTTTATATAATCCTTTTTCACCTTGTACTCCGTTTGTTTCCGCCCGAGGATGATAGGTTCCTGGATTATCTTTTAATACATCAAAAATATTATCTAATTTTGTATTTGTTTCAAAAAACCATTCTTTAGCAAAATTACTATTTTTTTTAAAAATAAACTGAGTAGGGCCTGCGATTGAGAAGAAACTATGTCTTAATTCCTGTATACATATATCATTTTTATTAACTTCGTGATAACCAATAAAGTCATAAGAACTTTCTTCTAGCATTTTAAAATAAGGATTCCAATCAAACTCACATCTTTTAATATCAGTGTAGCCGCCTCCATAATGAAACATAAAATAAGATCTTAAATAATCTGATTTGTGTGTCGATGAAAGATACTCAAATCCTGGATGCAAATCATTACTCCATTGATTTAAATTTTTTTCGTTTATTAATTCAACATCAACATTAGAATTTTCTTGAATACTTTTTAAACAGGCAGTTCGATCAGATGACATCTCATCTCCAAACCAAAAAACAAATAATTTTCGATCAGTCATTTTTTGCTAAACACCAAACAACTAATGGAATTTCGGGTTCATTTTGTAAATTATCTCCCTCTTTATATATTTGCCATGTATCAATGTTAGCAACGAGACATTCTCGATTACCCCAAGATTCTAGATTTATTATAGAAAAGTTTAATGTTTCAAGAAGTAGCCGCAATCCGTTTGGAGTCCATCTCCAATAATCATTAGGATCTCCGTGAATTTTAATCATAAACGGTAGAGTAATTAGTACATGACCATTAATTTTTAACAATTTTTTAATATTTTGTATTGCTTTTTTTGGATCTGCAACGTGCTCTAATACCTGCTCAACAATAATTAAATCGTAAATATTTGATTCAATAAAGTCGTGACATAAATCAAAAGTTGGATAATGTACATTTGAATATTTTTTAAATTCAAATTTTTCCCACGATTTTCCTGAAATTTCTAAAACTTCAAGATCTTTGTGATTTAGATTTTCAATCATACGTTTAGTGCTTTGATCCATAATAATTCTACACCAGTGTTGATCTGAAGATTTTTTATTTTTCATTTTGCAAACAACATTCCATTTTGAGCCAACCATTTTGCATTTTGTTGGGTCGCCAAACTTCTTAGATCGTTTGATTCATTTTTTAAAAAAGTGTACCCTGCTCGAGTTAGATGATTTATCCAGTACTCACTTTCTTGACAATTAACATGATGATATCCTGTTTGTCCTGGTATAGCATGGGTCATAAAAATAAATTTTCCGTTACTCAATGAATCTAATAAAAAATTTAAATATTTTTCTTCTATATGTTCAACTACTTCTACACACACAACTAGATCTACGGGTTTTAAAAATGCACCCATTGTTAAATCGTGCAAGAGTGTTGGGACAATAGAATTTTTTACATTGTTATCAAGTCCGTCTACAGACGTTACATTTAATCCTTTTTCTAAGAACCATTTGCTAGTATGTCCTCTGCCTGAACCTAAATCTAATAGTGTTTTTGCATTGGTTAATTTTAATAAATGATTCCAAACAAATTCAGAAAATGTATCAGGATCTCCATTTTCTAAATTTCCTCCAAGATGTTTAAATTTATCATCATAAACTAAATTATTTTTATTTTTCATAGATTTTCCGTAGTTGAAAAAGAATTTTGTCTCGATACTAACGAAGGAGATCCTAAATGTTCAATTGGTACAACTTTATCTCCTAACATTCTATCAGTAGCAAATGCACCAATATTTTTTGAAAAATTAATTAATTTTTTTGCATGTTTAGGAGATATGCAATATGCGTGTGTAGAAGAGGATGATTGACCACTATCCTGATCTATCCACTTGTAAGATTTTCCAATAGAATAATTTTCATGTAACTTTATTAAAGAATTAGAAAGTTCAAACGAAGACCAGTGACGTTCAATAATAGCATCGTGCTCTAAAATAATCAACGGTTCATTCAATTCTACACATCGATGCCAAAGATTCCAATGGCTAAAAAAGCATCCCCACGTTCCGGGTTTGTTCATACTGCCTTTATGATATAAAGGCTTTACTCCGATATCTATCCATGATGTCTCGTTGATAGTTCTACCATCAATTCCCCAAAAAGGTTCGACGTTCCAATTAAATTTTTTAGCACTTTTTAAACAATCATCCATCTGGCTTAAGCTAATAGGATGATCTTTTAGTGCAATAAGAAATGTTTTAGGTTGATTTATTAATTTCATTTATTTTATCTAAAAACTTTTTTTTACTATCTTGATTTCCTAAAACATAACTTTTAAATTTGTTTTCGTCTGTAAGATAAATGAGTTCAAAATTAACTAACTTGATAAAATCATGAACGGCTGCATTTACTCCAAATCCGTCAACATTAAAACCGTCTTCTAAATAATCATGACCGCAGATTAAACCTCCGTCTTTTACTTTTGGAAATACATTCATTAAATCATTTAAACACCCATCATAACTATGGTCGGCGTCAATGTATACCCAATCAAAATAATTATCTGAAAACATTTTTAATGCTTCTATACTTCGTTTCCTAATAATTTCTACATTTTGAAATTTTTGAAATTTTTTAACTACATCGTGGTATCGGAAATCTTGATCTTCTTGAGATACCATATTACCGTCGGCATATCCTAGATCAAAATGTTCCCAACTATCTATTAAATAAAATTTTTTTGGATTTAAACTTTTTAAAATATGTTTTGAAAATTTACCTTTTGCAACGCCAATTTCTGCACAAATGCCGTTTGGCAAATAATAAATTAATTCATTCCTTGATATACATTTTGTCATTTACTATATCCTACTGATTCTCTTTCAATATCGTTATGGTCAAATTCTGCCCAATACAATTCAAAGGCAACACAATCTTCTACTGCTTCAAACTGATGATATTCACCTGGAGCGACCTTTGTGTATTGACCGGCTTCTAGCAGAGTTTCATCTACCAGATCATAGCTGTTCTTCCATACACGAATGATCATTTTTCCAGATTCAACAAAGAACCCGTTCCATTTGTATTTGTGTTTGTGTTTTGAACAAACTCCGCCTGCTTTAGCTTCAATTCTATGAAATTCTAAAACACCATTAGCTTCTAAGAGTTCAGTTACACCCCATACTTTACCTGCTTTCATTCTTTTCCATACCTTTCTAAAAGTTCATCTTTATGGTCGGCTTTAAATTGTTGAGTATATTTGCCTTTTCTCATACCATAATTTTTATAATATCTAAATCCAACAGAGCATCCGCTAAAATTAAGATTTTCTGTAGGCATTCCCATCTTAACATGCAAATCTCTAAGTCCGGTCGAATCTCCGCCCCACATCTTTTGTGTTCCTGATGTGTCATAACATTTGAGAGTTTCTTCAAAGACAGGCAATGCTGATCTTTTTGCTAATCTCCACCCCGGATGTAATGGTGCTTGGTCGTTTCTCAATAGAAAGTCAATGTCGTTTTCTAATGGTGGGAACAATTGATTTATTCTCCAATCTGGTTCTGTAAACCAGTAAACATCTGTGTCGTTAGCAGAATTTTTTAAAAAATCTATATAACACAATTCTCTATTATAGTTAATTTCTGAAGGATCAAGATCATAAAAGTGATTTTCATCACCCCACCCTTCGTGGCCTTTGGTTGTTAAATGTATTAAAGGAAATCCAAAACTATTAACATTTTTCTTTAATAGAAGTGTTAGATCTTTATACATTCCCGGACGAAACTTTCCAGCATGAGATGCATCTGCGTGATATATTACTACTTTCATATTGTTCCTTGTATCTTTAAAAAAAGATATTCTCGTTTTTCGCACCATCTATCTTCAAATATAGGTTCACCGGGTCCAGTAATCATTGCCGTACCCCGGTATGCGAGTTTTAACCACAGATATTTACCAGTATAAAAACAACGCCGTGGAAAGAAACTAAATCGCAACTCCCACCCAAGACATCTACTCTTAAAATAATCGTTGTCCATAAACGGTATAGGCATTAGATTACTTTGTGTAGTTGTAATACTTCACTTTGTCTGCTAACTTCTTTAACAAAATATACACATGGCGGATTTACATCATCACTAAGAGGAACGGTTAACAGCTGACCATTTTTCATTTTAGGAAAATACCATTTAACATCTTGAAAAATATTAACAATCTCAATACTCATATATTCTGCTTTAAATCCTTTGATAGGATTAAAAACAAACGCATCAAACCCTCGTTCATTGATACTAGTCAGTGGCAGCACTTCTGGATCAAGTCCGCATTCTTTATCACCAACAACCATACACCAATCTAACGGCATCTGTATTTCATGTCCACCGATGTTTAATAAAATTGCTGGACTATTAAACGATTCTAAAAATATTAGAGGCATAAAAAAGAAATCTGGTTCATTAGGATTTGAATTATCTAGAACTGAAAATCTAGTGTCGTCATCTACTTCATCTGGTAATTCATTTAAATCAAATGAAGTGTTGTTTAGTGTTAATATTCTCATTATTGTTTTCCTTATTTTTTGACCCATACAAAATTTGGGCCAACATCAAACGTGTTAATCATTTCTTTAACAGCTTGGTTGACACCTGGGTAATCGATGTCGTGACCTGTTAGTAACCCAGTTTCTTTTAACTTAGGACTATATTTTAAAATGTCTTTTTTAACTGCTTCATAGGAATGATCTGCATCTATGAACACAATGTCTGCAAAATTGTTTGGTAACTTATCTGCCATATCGTAGCTATAGCCCTGCATAGGGATTAATCTATCGCCATATTTTTCTTTAATATTTTTATTATAAAATTTTGATGTGTCAGTGTCAATTGCGTAAATTGTTAGATCGGGAATATTATCTAACAAGAAAAAAGTAGTCTTACCAGTGTCTATACCAACTTCGATCATTGTTTTAAAGCCGTTGGTAATGATAAGATGTTTTAAGAATTGTTTTCTTTTTCCATCAAAAGGTATAGTTACAGGCACTAATAGTCTATCGGTTCTTTTCATGTGTTAACCTTCGTAATCGTGAACGGATACTTAGCATCCTTGTAATACTTCTTCCTTTCGGTGAGATGGCGCTTGGCGTATTTGCAGGTAGATGTGATATCCCAGATTTGTACGTGGTCTTTGTCTTCTGCTTTTCTAATGCCTCGTCCAATGCTTTGTATAACGCGGACAAAGCTCTTTCCGGGTTCAATAAGAACCAAATTAAAAATCCTTGGAATATTAATACCCACAGCGGCCACACCGTAAGTCGCCACAATAACCTTGTTATCACTAGTTTTAATCTCATCATATTCTTCCTTCCTGTCCTCGAGTTTCACCGCACCCGATATGAACACAGCATCAGGCAACCTTTCAATTAATTTGTTTCCAGTATCAATTCTGTTAACTAATATCAAAGTGTTTCCGGAAGCAGATATGTTTTTAATTTTATCTGAGATCCAGTTTAAGCGATTGCTATCAGTCACTAACCATGTATATTCTTCTGCATAACTTCTAAAAACTTCCACGTCTGTGGTTTGTAAAATCTGTATATCTAATTGTGCCAACACATCTTTTTGTTGTAAATCGTGAGCAGTTACTTGATTAATAACAGGCCCAATGCTAGCCAGTAGACTTTGAAACTCCCATTTTTCTTTAGGAATAGTTCCTGTCAATCCCCATCTAATTGCACAATTTTTAAAATTTTGTGTCAACAACTTTGTTAATACATCTGCCTTGGCTTGATGAACTTCGTCGATGATAACAGCACATACGCCGTCGCAAAATTCAGCCAACGTTAGCGTATCATCGTCATAGCTTTTCTTGTCAAGTATGTTTAAACTTTGCCATGTACAGATAGTATGAGTCTTGTTTAATTCCTTACGATCACCAAAGTACACACCAACATCTAGTCCTAGGTTTCGATAGTCTTCTTCTGTTTGTACAACTAAACTCTTATTAGGTACAATGACCATAGTACGACCATATGGTTCGCAGATAGCAGACAATGTTGCAGTAGTAATTGTTTTACCAGCACCTGTGGCCACTTCTTGTAGGCTTTGTGGATTTTCTAAAAACTTATTGACTACATCATATTGATAGTCACGCAACACAATAGGTTGGCCTGCTTGAGGATGTCCTTGTGGCCACGTCTTGCCTTGATCTGCCCAATAGTTTTCTGTTACAGGGGCAAATTTAAAGTCATGACTTTGACGACAATCATCAACATCAATGTCATATCCATCATTTTCTATGATAGGCAATATAACATCAAGGTGTGCAAGATATCCAGTACCGCCAATGCCAAAGAACGTCTTAGTTCCATCCCACCGACCTAACTTGTAAGCAGGCATGTGGCGAGCATACGGCAAATCATATTTTAATTTATTGACTATTTTTCGCCTAGTTTCAACCGCGAGGCCATCAAATTTTATATTAACTTCATCTTTAATAATTAACTTACAAGTCGACAATTGTCATATTCCTTTGAGCAGATGGTTTTATATTTCCAAGATGTACAACACACGGATGTGATTCCGTTAACGCCTGTGTTAGATTACTCGTGGACGGATAAAGGCCATTAGTTACTACTATTTTAACAGAAACATCATCTTTAAACAACCACTTAGGCGGTTTATGTTGAAATATAAAAATCTTTGCATTTTCTAAAGTGCCACCTAGATTGTTCTGTTTGATCCAATCATTGAATCCTGTATTACCTTCATTTGACTCTCTAAAACAAACTCGTATAAGTTCTTTCTTTAGACCACTTTTTTCAGCAGATTCCACAAAATTAGAAATCCATTCTTTCACATCACAACCACGGTCAAGCACTATGGCACAGGTTCCTTTGACAATGTTGTATAGGTTAAAAAATTGATCGTTTTCTTTAATCCAAAAATGTGTTTCTTCGGATACGGAAATCTTTTCTATGTCTGACACTGGATTGTAACCGTCAAAAATCACGGGAAATCCAGCAGTTTTTGCCAGGAACATATCGTAGCTAAGATCATTGGTTGAGTGCTGTTGCCACCATGCTTCTACATCTTCACAGGCGTTGATAAGAAATACTTTGTTATCAATAATTTTTGAATATGGAATAATATCATTAGATCCATTCCATATCTCTTCAACCTCACTGACTGCACTTAGCACACTATCGTCAATTTCAAAACCATTTCTAATTGCAAAATCATAGACATGGATAATGTTACAATTTCTAAAAGGTATGCGTCTTACTTTGGTATCTGGATCCCAATGACTACCACTTATTCCGGTATTCTCAACTATTTCTTTTTGAAATTGATCTTTGAAAGAATATGGAAATTTAGCATTAAGCCACAGGTTATCTTGAGAATCCTTTTCAATGTAAATTCTCTTCGAAGTATCAATGACTCTAAAGGGATTTTTCCATTTTGGGTTATCTAGAAGGTGCTGATAGTGGAGTCCGTGGTTGGCAGAAAATTTCTTATATTTCTCTAAAATTTTCAAAATAAACCTACTTTGATTTTCAGTAAGTTGTTTTTTACTTACTATGAGATTAAAGAAATTGTCGCACGGTGACACATCTTGATACTGGGGCGAAACTGCCCCAGACATGATAAATGTGTAGAACTCTATAAAAACGTCTTCTAAATACAGGTGGCTTGACATGTGTTAATTTTAACACACTTCGCCTTAAGAAAGCAAGGAATTTGCTATAAGTTCGTTGAGTTTGGGTTTCAATCTTTTGAGAGGAATACCTTGAGCAATCTCGTCAACGGTCCACTCAGTGTGTGATAATTTAATGATCCAATTTTTTCTATCAGGTAATTGAATGTCTTCTATATTTTCAAATGTTCCACTAATTTCACCAGCTAAACTTGATGAATCGCATATTACTGGAACACCTTGAATAGCAGCCTGAACTGCTGGTCCACTATTATGATTTACCACACAATGGTAGTTATAATCAATATCAAAGTCGTCGTAGGTGTCTCTTAATTTTTGAGGAACTTCAACTCGAACTCCTGGTATATTAAGGTTAAAAGGTGAGCGAGGATGTGGGCGTACCACAATTCCGCGATCAGTATATTGTCTAATGTTTTCAATGGTTTGTTTGACCCAGTCTACCATAGGAGGCATGCCTTTCCATTGTAGGCTGTTTTGATGTTGGGCAGCTATTAGTATCTCTGGTCTTCTGCTTGGATTGGTATCTTTGAGCTTAATACCAAGCTGTTTGGGTCTGCCTTTGTCTAAATCCGCATCATTGGCAAAGTAACCAAGGCTATTAATGTTGTCGAGTGAAATACGCCAGGTTTTATTTCTGATTAGATTGCCAACCTCAATAATAACCACTGGTTTTTTCTGGGCCTGGAATGATTGAAAAATGTACTGATTACCCTGCATCCTACCATTCCACAGCACAGACCAAATAACAGCTACATCTTCCTGGTCAGCCACTGGATATTCTTTGATGCTGCGAATCCCTTGTTCAAATGCGTCAAACACTGGTCCGCTGTTCAATGCTCCGTTTGCTCTATAAAGTTTGTATCTCATATTTTACTCAATAAATATCATAGTATTTAATCTAAAATGAACAAGTTCTATAAAAGAATCACTAAAGTTGCCGACGGCACACATTCCTGTCTAGTTTTAAACTCGGCTGTGGAATTTCTTGAGGATTTTTCCAATATTTTTGATACGGTTTTTGTTTATAAAGATCAAGAGCCCGTAGTTAGAAGAAAAAATATTGTTTATCAAGAATTTTTTGACGAGTTAATAAATTTGCCAAAGTTTAATCTTGTATTTACTGATATAGATGGCTTAAAAAATTTGTTTCTCATTGAAAGATTACTGGTAAGACAGCATCCGATAATTATGGTTCGATCTGAAAATTATATAGACAAGAATTTTTCGGATTTTTTAAAAAATTGCCAATATGTCATCGTTGACATTGCCAAAGGTTACCAAATATGGAAGAAAAAATGACAAAGTATTCAGTAGTTACTACGTTTCATAAGCGAGGTTATGAAATTTATGGAAAAAGGATGATAGAGACCTTTTTAAAAACATGGCCTAAGGAAATAACACTCTATGTCTATGGTGAAGATGTTGAAGTTACTGAAAAAGCAGACAATCTAGTGGTACTTGATCTCCATCAGGTTAGTCAAGACTTGGTAAACTTCAAAAATAAGTGGCGCGGTGTGCCCAAGGCCAACGGAGACGTTAGAAGCGATCCCGTTAGATCCAAAAGAAGAGATGCTGGCAAAGGTTTTAAGTGGGATGCTGTGAGATTCAGTCATAAAGTATACTCAATTTTCCATTGTGCGAAGAATTGTAATTCAGATATTTTAATTTGGATGGACGCCGACACCATATGTCACAGCCCAATTACAATTTCAGACCTAGGTAGAATGATCCCTAGCGACAAGGACCTCTGTTACCTTGGAAGAAAAGGCAAATTTAGCGAGTGTGGCCTGTATTCTATGAATCTACACACAGACATGACTAAAAGTTTTCTAAGAGAGTTTCAACGTATGTATGACCATGCTGAAACTGGAATATTTTATCTCGACGAATGGCATGATAGTTTTGTGTTTGATGCTGTAAGAGCAAAATTGCCATATCTTAATCAATTAAGTTGGAGTGAAAATTTAAATGACCTTCGACCGGGGGTAGGAAATAGTATTGGTGAAGGTCATCCACTAATTAACAGCGAATGGGGTGCATGGTTAGATCATTTAAAGGGCGACCGAAAGCACCTTGGTCGTAGTAAAAGAGAAGATTTAAAAGTAGTTAGAACAGAACCTTACTGGCAGCAATTTAATTAAAGATATTTTTTAAAAAATTGCCAGGCTTCACCGGATTTTAACTCTTCAAAGTTCCAGTGACACATTGATAATTTTTCAATCCATGCTTGTCTATCAAACATTTGAGGATTTGAAATTTGAGATAGGTCAGTATTTGCAACTCCAAAGCTCTGACTATGTTGGGGCGTTGGATCTGTCAAAAATGTAGGAATACCTTCAATTAAACTTGCAACACTCGGACTGCTGTTGTAGACTACACTAGCCCAAGCACCTTTGAGATCGTCAACTAATTTTTCTTTGTCACTAAGAAATACATTTTTATAGTGCAGACTTAACAATGATCGAATTCTTTTATCGCCCGGATGAGTTCGAACTACTATAGGTCTTTTCACCGTATGTTCTCGTATTTTATTAATGGTTTGATCTAACCATTCTATAGAACTAAGTCCGCCCATTGACCATCCGCCGTGACGTTGTAAGCATATTAAAATATGATCTCCGTCAGTGCGATACGGTTTTAAACTAATTCCTAAATTATTACTAATCTTTTGCCATCTAATTGGATCAATGTCTTTATCAAAATAAAATCCAGTAGTTGGAAAGACCCCATCAAAACTATATCTTAAGTACGTTTTAGTATTGCCTGGATCTGCGTACAAAAATAAATTACTATCAACAATTAAACTCTTTTTATTATTTCTTTTTTGTAATTCAATAGCTTGTTTTCTTAACGTTAGGTGTGGTAATTGCTTTCCGTCGTCGTGAACAAACCCTTGTATTAATGCAACGTCACAAGGAATAGCATTCATAGCTTGATGATCAATAGCAATGTCATTAGATTTTCTTACGCCTTCTAAGAAATTCTTTAAAATCATAGGTTTCTCCATATTTTTATTATTAGGAGGAATACCTTTGAAATATGCAACGGCTGTAAATTTAGACATGATAGCGTTTTATAATTTCTATGGCAGTACCGTTAATTAATTCGTCGTAGGTAAATTGACTATAACTTAACATACACAACCAATTTGCTAAATTAGGTCTTGAAAGGTTATTAATATCAGATAATTTGTTTTTAGCCACAGCGTTGGTAATATGTTTGTCTAAAGTGATTATTGGAACTCCTGCCCATATTGCTTCAGTTGCAGCGTTTGAATTGATATTAATTACACAATAATAATCTTCATCACAGAGATGTTGATACAGCGGGTCTCTTTGTTTTTTAGGAGCTTTTTCTCTAAACACAATTTTTTTATCTGTGAATTTTCTTAATTCTGCTTCTACTCCGTATTTCCAAGTCTTTAAATCTACTCGACTTATTCCAGCAGCAAATGGACCAGGTTCTATTATTAAAATTTTCTCTCCGGATGTGCGCCATTGTTTTGGAAATTTAGTAAACGCACCTAAGCGATCAACTGGGGCTTCGAAGTCTTTGTGAAAATGTATGTGATTTCTTACTAACCTGTGCCATTTTTTATTTGACTCGATAAAATTAGTATACCCGCTGTCTATAAACCAAAAAGGATAGTTGTTGTCAATTTTAGAAATTATTAGACCTTCGTTGCCGATAGTATTTCGAAACAAGCAGTCGTCATGCAACGAGTTAAAATGTTGTCGACGCATTAAGGTTGCATCTGGATCTATTTTTAATCCCACGCTTTTAACAAAATTATCCACCCTGCTTTTTTTATACAAGTCTAGGATGTGATCTTCACCTAAGGCATTGATAAAATAGTCAGTGTGCTTATTAATTAATATTTGATAATTTTTACGCACGGTGTCAATCTGCCTTTTAACATCGTTTACCCAACGATTAAGATCTTTTCTAACTGCCTTGCCTATTTTCTTTTTGAATGCTTCTCGCATGTCATCAATGTTATAAGTGATTCTAGCAGTTTCGTGCTCGATCCAAACGGTCACATTGGTTATTTCAATTTCTTCAAATTGAATTTTTTCGCAAGAATTATAAACGTCTATTTGAGAAACTAAGAACGCGGCAATCTCTTTGTTGTTCAATAATAATTTCATATTAATACTTGTGTAATATCTTCCAAGCCTTGCCGCTAATCATTTCTTCTGTGGTAAATTGATTATACGCTAGGCTATTGCATTTTTGATAAATTAATCTTTCGTCTGGGTAATAAGGTGTTTCTATTTTAGAAAAATCTGTTGATACTAACGGTGTTCCGCAGCAAGGAACAGATGCAAATGATGGAATACCGTATAATACAGATTCTATTGATGCAATGCTGTTTAAAGATACCGTGGCAAATGCGCCATCCATTTGATCATAAACACTTGATACTACTTTTCTATCTTTACGACTAGGTTTTTCTCTTATAATAATCTTTCTATCAGTATTTGCTTTTAAAGTTTTTATAGTATTGTCAACCCATTCTTCGTAGACAAATCCATAGAACTTACATGCCTTGGGTGTTGGCAATAATAGTAAAATATGAGATCCGTTAGTTTTCCAACCTTTAAATTGTAAACGAGAATCAGTTTTAGAAATTTCATCCCATCTGTCACTAGGCACATCTAGCATACGTGTTAATTGTAATTCATTTTTTACTATACGATGAAATAGTTTTTTTCCGATAGGATTTTCTTTAGATGGATAGTTTCCAAAATATCCTGTGTCAACATAATAAAAATCTCGTTTAGTATCCTGACATTTATAAATGTGTCGTTTTGAAGCAATGCCGCGTATCAATAACGGTTTGTCAGATTCAATATTAGGGTCGCTTTCTACTGCGTTATTACACCCTTTCTTAAAGTAGTTAAAAAGAATTTCATCCATTATTTTTCTTCCAATATTTTTTTTGCATAACCGTTTTTTAATTCGTCGTTGTGAAATTGTCCATAGGCCAAATGACAGGCCCAGGCATATAATTTATCTCTATCAGGATAGTATGGTTCGTTAATTTTGGAAAGGTCCTGTAGTGATACTGGACTAGCAGCATTTGTTGGTGCTAGAGTAAAGGTAGGATATCCGTACATAACTGCTTCAGTAGCAGCATTAGAATTATATGTTACCAAGGCAAATACATCGTTGTCTAGGGCCTGTTTAAGAGTAGAATTTTGTATTCTATCAATTCTGTTAGGTGCTCTAGATCTTATTTCTACAGGTCTGTCGGTAAATTGTTTAATTTTTTCTACGGTCTCATTAATCCACAATTCTAAATCAATTCCGTAAAATTTACAAGGCTTTTCGTCAGGTGCCGCTATTAAAATCTTTCGACCAGTTTTTTTCCAAGGCTCTAATTTTTGTTGTAGTCTTAACCAACGGTCGTCTGGTCGATTAATTATTTCATCATGTTGCAAATCATTTTTAACAATCCTGTGCCAAACTTTCCAACCTTGAGGATTAAGAGGATTTGGCTGATTACCAAAGTATCCACTATCTACATAATAGAACGTTCTTCCATCTTTCCAGCATTGTTTCATAATCTTGTGTTTCATGATGCCTCTAAGAACTATAGGATCATTACTAGACTCGTAGACAAAATTGTCAGTGCTAACTATAGACGATTTGCAACCTTTGGCAAACATATTGATGTATTCATCTTCTCCGTCTTTGCTTAAAAAAATCCAGTTACTCATAAGCTGCACCTAATGCCATATTGTGATAATCCCATAGCAAATTGATAATTAAGACTTCTAAATCTATCTAAGAAAAGATTAGAATTTTTAACTGATATGTAATTTGGATTTTCTAAAGACTGCAACAACAGGTCGTTTAATTCTGTTTTACTTTTTATTTTATAGTAATTTTGTTGTGGCAATTCTTTTTCAAACATTTTTAAAACACTAAAAAATTTTGAGGAATAGCCGAACGGTAATACTAATCTTCCTGATAATAAAGACCAATATATTCCATGATATGAGTTTGTTATAATTTTATCTGCTGTTGACCACTGACGGATAAAATCGTCTAATGAAACTGCGTTTGTTAAAAACGGCTGGCTAATTGTAATATTTCCAGAAACTTTTTCGTTTGCATTTAAAAATATTAAAGTGCCATTGCCTTTGGGTTCGCTAATTATTTGTCTATTAAAGCAACTAACACAGGGTACAAATTTATTAGAAGCTACTGAATCTAAATCTCTCAATGCCCATTCAAGATATGGCAAAGTTTTTACTTTATTATCAATTAGCTTTTTATCAGAGTTTCCTAATCCCCATGCGATAGTTTTTTTAGGATCAATGTTTAATTTTTTTAGTCTTTTTAATCCGTAATCAACATACGCACCACCGCCAATTATACAAAAATTATTTTCTGATTCTATTTTAAAATACTTGTCAGGTGTGCAAAAGTCATCGCCTATGTTGTATTGCTGCGATAGATCTTTTTTTATATATGAAATCATAAATTCCGTTGTAGACAATAATCTGTAAAAATCCTTTCTTTGTGCCACTCATCTCCCATAGGGGTAGTAGCAAACTCATGAAAGCTAGGAGTACCTAATGTATAATGTAATAGTTTAGCATCAGGATTGGCTCCGAACTCATCTGGTAACCAATTCCACACAATGGGCAATTCTCCAATTAGGCTATCGTCAAGCCAAGTAAATCTATGAACCTGCGCACCTGTAGCACTTTGAACGAACTCAGGTGTTACGACAGCATTTGCAGGATGACCACAATTCCAAAGAATAACAGAACTCCAATTTTTACGAGGATAGTCCTCGTTCTTCGCTCCAAGATACTTTTCAGTAAGTCTAGTTTTATATTCGTGCTTGACAACTTGTACGGCTTTCGATTCATCTCTCAGCTCCCATAATTTATTAATGTCGTCTCGCAGTAACATATCACCGTCCATGAAGATTGCCCATCCTTGATAATTCATTAGATGTGGAACTAAAAATCTACTATAGATAAAATGATTACTTCCGTCTGTATGTGTTTCTTTATAATCTTTTAATACATTCAATGCTAACGGAGTAATAGAAACTGGTTGACTAGATTGTCGTATTATACTATTTGTGCATACATGATATGCTACTGCTTCTCTGGGATCGTAGCCTATAAAAATTGAAATCATCTTCTTTCTATGTCCTCTTCGTTGCATTGGTCGCCGTATTGTATTTCAATAACTCTGCATGGCTCATCGTAGGGATTAAACAATCTATGCCATTTTAGTCTTGGCACACGAAATTCACGATGTTTATCTAACGGAGTATGTACTAAGTATTCATCAGTCTCTATTGCATGACCGTGATGCTCGACCATACCTCTGCCATCAGCAACTAACCAAATTTCAGTTCTATGTTGATGTTTTTGTAAACTAAGACTTTGTTTAGGATTTACGGTAAGTTCTTTAACCTTAGTTCCGGGAACTTCGTGTAGCACACGATAATAACCCCAAGGTCTTTCAGTTTTAGGAGTTTTCCATTCTTGAAGGATCCAAGAACTGGAATTAGCTTTGTCAAACCCACCTACACCAAATGCAAATGTTAGATTTTCATCTTTGATATCCATCTCTGGAATATTTGCATGTGTACGGTCTCCGCCGTTGGCAAATATTATTTTATCTTGTGGATAACTTTGGCGAACCATTTGTATGGCATGCTTGGCGCTGCCGTCATCGTCATTAAAATCAATAACGTAATCAACACCAACAATATTACGAACAATCGTTGAACGTTCAAGATAAGGCATAAACGGTGCGCCTTTCTTACGTGTTAACCATGCGTCAGAGTTAATGCCAACAATTAATATGTCGCCAAGTTTTTTGGCTTCTTTGAAATAGGCGATATGCCCAGAATGAAGGGGGTCGAAACCCCCTGTAATTAGTACAATGCGTTTCATGCAGATATTTATCTGCACATATAATGGTTGGATTTAAAGAGTGGCGTCTTCTAAACCAGCAGTTCTTAATTTAACAATATTACTCAATTGCCATTGTTTAATATCTAATGCCTTGATAATACCCAACCATTTATTTCGAAGTAAGGCAAAGTCGTTGATAATCTTTTCAAAATCTACAACGTCTGCTTCTCCCTCTACAAATTTTTCACAATCTCTAGAGCTTAAAGAACGTTGATAGTTTTCAAGATACTTACGAAAATGTTGAGAACGAAGGCGTCTTAGTTCAATGTTTAGATATTCTAAGATACCTTCGATCTCTTGAAGTTGGTTAAATCGGTTTTCAACGATACCGGGCATCGAGGCTGATGCCTTTTCGATGTTTCCCGCTATACGGGCATCTTGTTTAGCCGCTAGTAATTCGGCTTCATAATATGCCACGGCATCTGGGATATTTGAAATATCCCTTGAAACTTTATCATACCAATTCATTAGTCCTCATCTTCGTAATATTCGTCATCGTCAGAAATTTCTTCACCATCGATTACATATTCGATTGCTTCGTCAAGATATGGATCAACTCCTAGTAAACTTTCAACCGTTGACTCTTTGATTCCGTAATCCATTAACGTATTAACGAAATCGTGAGCAACATCTTTTCTTTGTTTCTCAGGAATGTGTTCTACTACTATGTTCCATAAATCGGCAATTAAATCTTCTTTCATTGTGCGCTCTCCGTTTCAGGTTCAACCTCACTAGTAGTTATCCCGGAAGCGGATTTTTCGCCATGTTTTGAAATATCTGACATGATAGCATCTAATCCACCATTTTCATTTCTTTCCCAAGCCTTGCGGAATTGCTTGATGATTTCGCCATCTGCAGATGTGTACACTAGGCTATTACCTTCTTTCTTAAGCAACCCTTTAGCTTCAGCTAGGTCGACTAGTCCGCTATACGGATTCATACCTGTCTCATAAGGAATCTTAACCTGTACACTTTCAAACGGTTTAGCGTAACGTGTTTTCATAATCTTACATGCGGCACGAATACCACGTACTTCTGTAATTTTATTACCGTCATCATCTTCTTTAAGTTTGAGTTTTTTCATAGCAACAACAATACTTGATGCATAGATAAAACCTTGACCGCCACTGATCTTATCGTCTGGATCAAACATATCCTGTGATGCGTATGTGTGATTAGTTGCTACTAGACCAATGTTTAATGAACCAAACATATTAACACAATTACGAACCAGTGCTGTCAGTGCTTTAGGCTTACGACCCATGTCACCTTTCAAATCGCCTGCTTCGAACTGATTAACGTCTGTTGGTGTTAACAACATACCCAACGAGTCTAGTACAAACAAGACCTTAGGACGAGTGTCTTCTGGCATTGCTTTATATTCAGCAACAAACTCAGTGATAGTTTTTGCCACATCATCAATCATTGCCATGTTAAGTTTCAACAACTTATCTTCTGCTGTATCGACGCCTAATGCTTTTAACCAATCTTCGTCAAGAGCGTTTTCTGTATCGATAAGGATTGGATAGATGCCTTGTGCTTGTGCTGCTTTAATAAGGTTGCCAGAACAAATGTACGATTTGCCTGCTCCTGATTCACCAGCAAACACCGTTACTTTACCCAACGGAACACCTCGATGGAAATCTCCGCTGATCAGATAATTTAATGCGTAATTACCTGTGCTAACCCAGTCTGTTGGATCATTAAAGCCAATACTAAGTCCTTCAATAGATTTAGTAATTGACTTTCTAAATTTAGAAATATCAAATGCTTTTGCCATAGTTCTTCCCTGTAATAATCAGAGCATGGGAAAAATCCCATGCTCTATACTTTAGCTATTATTGTTTGTTTCGATTACGAATCATGGCAAGGATATCTTGCGCACGACTAGCACCATCTGCCGATGCTGCCGCTGCCGGAGCAGCTGAAGCAGGAGTTGCTACTGGCGCTGCCGCTGGCTCGTCATCAAAATCTTCAGAGGAAGAAGCTACTACTTTAGCTTTGGCTACTGGATCACCTGTAGCTTGGCCCATGCCTGCTGGCTTGAAGTATTGACCCCAACGTTCCATGTCATATGCTTCGCCATCAACAGATGCTTCAAACATTTCCTTCATTACCTTCAACTCAACATCAGTTGGCTTTTTAGGTAAGAAACCACTTAGATCAAAAAGATCATGTGTAGTAATTGCTGTTTGTTCAACATCAGTTAAAGCACGTTCACGACGCGACCACTTAGAAGTAGAGTAGTCAGCAAATCCGCCTTTGCTAGTTTTAGCAATGCGGAAATCTACGCCTTTGAGGTAGTCAGTTGGCAATTCATCCAACTCTGGATCCATTAGTGCTGAACGGATAATTTGATAGATTTGAGGACCAATGATGAATCTACGAATTGGATTCTCTGGTGTCTTATCTTCTTTGATAGGATCTTCAACAACAAAGCCTTGGAAGATGTATGAACGCTTCTTCCAGTATTTACGACCCATTTCCTCAAGTGATTTGTCTTTGAACCAACCACGTACTTCGCTTAGAATTGGACATACTGAACCGTCGTTATACATTTCAACGCATGGTACTTGTACCTGTACTGGGCGTGAATCTGTTTCACCTTTGATGCCAGCAAACGGCAATTTGATCATTGCACGTTCTACCCAAAAGAATGTGTTATTTGGATTACCATCTGGTAAGAAACGAACTACTGCTTCTTTGCCTTCCGGCATGTTCCAATGTGGGTAAATTGCGTTGTCTCCACCGCCAGTGGATTGTCCTGTGGACTTTGATTGTGCTTCTTGAAGTTTCGCACGAATTTCTGCTAATGTAGCCATTTTAGTAAGCCTCCTTTTGCCTGTAATATAAAATGTATGCCTATCGCATAAACATATTATGCGCTTTTTATTTAGCAAAGTCAAAGATTTTGTGAAATATTTTTTCACCAAAAGAAAAGTGGGTTATCCCCACTTTTCCTTGTACTTTAACAAAGCTAGTTGTCTAGCTAAGAATAGTTTCCATTTAATTTCATCGCTAAGATCACTATCATCGTCGATGTTATCTTTTACGATTTCCGGACGTCTGTATCCAACATAAACATAGTCATCCGTTTCATATTCGTATTCTTCACCGTCTACGGTAAGAACAACGAAATTGTATGGATTACTTCTTAGCGGCGTCTGCCTTAGCGTCTTTCTTAGCTGGCTCGCTTTTAGTGGGAGCTGCTTTTACGTCAGCTGGCTTGGTTGCTGCTGGCTTGGCTTCCTCTTTCTTAGCTGGAGCTGCTGGTGCTTGTGCAAATGCTGATACTGCAAATAACGATGCTACTAAAGTTACGATTGATTTCATTTGAAATCTCCTTTTAATGTCGCAAACAAAAGTGTCTGCGTACATATATAACGCTTCTGCTTAAAAGAAAGTTGACATCTTGGCCAAGAAAAAGGGCACCTAAGTGCCCAATTTCAATTTTAAAATCAATTAGTATTACATTGTAATGCCTTGAGCAATTCCTGATAATGATTTGATTCTTAATAACTCATCTGTTGATTCTGATTGATTAGCTTTCATTTTTAATTGATTTAATGCTTTTCTACCTGCCTGATCAGATTCAGTGCCTGATTCAATTTCGTCATCAAAATATTGTAGTAATTCTTCTTTATGTTGAATTAGGCCGTCTTGTTTATCGATCCACTTTTCAAAATTTCTACGATGCATATCCTCAGCACCGTAGTCTGTAAGATTAGAAATAGCATCACGAGCTTTACCGCCCATTGCTTTAACTTTGTCCCACATTGGGCCTTCGCTAACTCCAGCAAGTTCGCCAATACGTGCTAGTTCTGCTAGTTCTGGATTATTTTCCGATGTCTGTTGCGGAGCCATACGCTCAACAAATTTACGAGCAACTGATTCTGCCTGTTCGCCAAACTTCTTGCCCACCATTGTGCAAACGCCTTCTGGTCCTTTAGGGAATGTGCCTGAATCTTTGTCATAGAATGAAGTGATAAATTCTGCTAATTCTTGAACATTTAATCTGCCTTCTGATTCACGGCCTTCTTCATTATCGTCGCCTTGTGTTACTGGTTCTTCTGCAGGAACTTCTGCAGGAACTTCTGCACCTGCCTCTGGTTCTGCTGGTTGTTCTTCGCCTGGTTCAGTCATATCGCCAAAGTCTAATTTGCTAACGGTATCAGGTGCATTGTCCTCTAGCCATTGTTTTACTAATGGACGAACACACTGATCAGGATCTTCTTTGGCTGCGTCTTTAATTTGTTTGAATAATTCAGGATCGTCAATAATGCCTTTTAGGCTTTCGATAGCATTACTACCGTCTACGCCTGCTGGAAAGTGTTCTCCAACTAAGTCTTGCAATTGTTTAATTGCCTCTGCTTGTTCTTCTTGATCTTGACTAGTGATTGCAGATTCTTCTCCCAACCCCATAACCCAAGATTCAAATTTTTCAAAATCATCTACTTGTTCTGAAACTTCTACATCATCATTAATTTGATCTTGATGTGAAGTCATAGCGACTATGTCGTCATAGCCTAATGTATTTTCTTCTTGCATTAATCTATACAATACTGGAAATACTGATTTAATGTCTTCTTTAAAATTACGAATAGTGAATTTTTCTTTAAAATCTTCAACTACATCTTGTGGTATTTCTAATTGTTCACGTGTCTGAAAGCTCTCTTTATAAGCCTCATAGTGGCCTTGTTTTGATAATGCCTTAATTTGTTCGCGTAATTGATTAAGTGCTGACGATGATTTTTCAACAATTCCGTTAGTTTCAAAATTCATTAGGTCATTGCGAACAACATAGTTTGAAAAACTTTTTAGTTGAGCAATTTCTTCGCTCATAGTAATAATGCTTTTACCAATATCGTCGTAAGGTAAGCCGCCATTGGCTACGTGACGTTGCATAGCACGAGCACCTGCTAAATGAATGAATGGATATTTAAATCTTTCACCGTCTTGGTTTTCAACAAACAGCGCAGAAATATGTCTAGTTCTTGCTCCTGGTTGTGTATCATCTACTAGTGCTTGACTATGTTTAATAATCAAACGTGTATCCATTAATTTTTGATAGCTGACGGTTTTTGTTCCGTACATTGCGCTTTCACTCATAACGCTTTCTCCGACTGGTTTCTGTATAATATTTGCTGATGTCTGTGGCTTAGGTTGAGCATTTTGACTTAAGAATTCAAAATCTCTTTTATCGAGATTGTCTTTAGTAATGTCTCTAGTATCAAAAGCCATCAAACGCTTTTTAGCAAATTGTCTTAATTCTTTTAGGAATCCGTACCAATTGTCTTTTTGAGACTCTTCCATTGATTCAGTAATTCCTGTGCTGAAATAAACTTTCATTGAGTTAGGTTCAGCTAAACTGATACTAACATGTCCTAGCGGAGTTTCCCCCTCCATATAGTCAAAATCAAAGAAGCGAGCTTCTTCGGGATTGATGGTAATTTCGCCTGTTTCTGCACCTAATTTTAGTCCAGAGAAACGGCTGCGAATTTTATAGAATAAATCTGTTGAAATGTTATTTCTTGCGTCCATAGTTATATTTATCAAAATCCTGTACTAATGAATATTGGCATTGGCATCTGCTCTTCTGTGATTTTTTCAGTCATTTTTTCATAGATCTTTGGATCCCAGTCGCTGAGTACGTTAGCCATACGTATAACCAACAATGTAGACGAAACTAAGTCGTCATGCTCTCCGGTTTTAGCACCAAAGCCAACGCCGTGTGCCACAAACGTTTTTAATTCCGAAATTAAAGGCTTTGATTTTAAAACCATCTTATGTGTTTCGATCATGTTTTTTAGCTGACTACATGCTGTAATTTTAGTTCGATGTGTAGTATTAAACCCTTTGCGGAATTTACGAACGTGTCCTTTACGTATAGGTTCGCTTAAGAAAAGTCCAGGAAAGTTTTCTTCTCCAATGTCACTAATAACAATAAGAGCAGCTTCGCCTAGCGTATTATTTTCAACACTATAATATATCTGCGGAACGCCGCCTTTTTCCTGACCGCGTGTTTCAATATATCTGCAAATTTCTCTTAGATGTTTTACCTGCGATTGTATTGGAGTCATATTGTGGTGCCATTCTGCTACCTGTTCCATAGTAGGCATTTCGTAGACTTGAATAGCACCGTAGTCTCCGCCTGTACCTAAGCTAGGATCTAACGCTACTAGATATGTTGCTTTAGGATCAATGTCTTTGTACCAACGAGTTTGACCCATAGTCATTGTTGGTTCAACTCCGGATAGTTCTGCTAGTTTTACTGCGTTGATTAGCGTTTCATCAAAGATCAAGAATTCACAATCAAATTCTCTACGGAAACGTTCTTCTCCAATTTTTGCACGTTCAACCTTGGCCCATTCTTCGTCACGATCTGGATGTTCTGCCCAGTGTGCAAAATACGAATAAAATCCGTTAGTGCCAAGTTTTTGCTCGTTACCGTATTCGTCAAACTTTTTATTAGCTTCAGTCCAAATTAACGCAAACTGATCTTCGTCCGAGTTTGGTGTTGATGTAATAATACACTTACCACCAGTTGATAGTGTTGGGCTTAACGCAGTCCAAAACTCTTTGGCCTTTTCAGGTGGCTGCACAAACGCAAACTCATCACAATAAATTAGTGAAAGAGATTTACCACGACCTGTATTTTCAGTGGTTGTTACTGCTTGAATACGAGCACCGTTGTCATATTCAATTGTGTTTCTGTTATATGAATAAACGCCTGCACGAATAAAGTCTGGTAAGTTCTCGTATCCAAAACGATAACGATTCATAATATCCTGCGCACCTTCCATTTTGTGAGCAGCAATAAGTACCTGTGCCTCTGGAACAAACATTGTGTACCATAATAGATATCCTGTAGCACAAGTAGTCTTACCCATCTGACGAGGTAACATAGCAATACATTGCTTGTTTTCGTGATATGCGTTGATTAATCGTTCTTGATATTCGTAAGGTTCAAACATAATAGCACCGCGTGTTGGGTGCTGTATTTTTAAAAAGTTTCTACAAAAGTAAAGCGGTCCTGTAACAGGATCCATACATGCTTCGAGATGCTTAACTTCCTCAAGAGTATACTTTTGAGGAGCATGTGCTTTCTTAATTAGGTTACCGTCTAGTGATTTTGCCATATGACTATTTACTGAAAAAAATAGGCTCCGTAGAGCCTATTTGAGTATCAGCATTGCTTATTTAGATTTAGCTTCTTCAAGACGGTGTCTTAATTCAGATTTAATCCAGTTACGTAATTCTTCGCCTTCCATAGCCATCGGATTGTCGCCTTGTTTGTAGCTGTGTTTGAACATTTTCTTAGGACCGTTCATACCGCCAGCTAATTTATTAACCATGTAATCGGTGTCTTTAAATTCAGGATCTGGAGATGTTGTAGCATCTTGGAATCCTTCTTTTTTCTTTTCTTCATCGTCGTCTTTATCGCCCATGTCATCCATGTCGTCTTTATCGTCCATGTCGTCTTTATCGTCCATGTCCATGGACTTGCTGATGATATCAATTTTGTTATCTGCATCGTTGTCGCTTGGACCGCCCATGTTATCAGCATCTGGTTCATCGTGGTCTGGCTCGTCTTTGTCTAGGTCTGGTAACATTTTCAAAGGAGGAAGCGATGGTTTAATGCTAGTAATACTTGGAGGCATACTTAAACTTGGCAGTGGTGGCATTTCAGGTTTTGCCATATCAGGATTAACTTTATGGATTAGATCCATCAAGTCCTTGATATTTTCAATGCCTTGAGCATTTAAGTTAACGCTCATGCTTGGATGTGCAGGAGGCGGTTGATCATTCATGCTCGGACTGCTCATCGGCGGTGGCATACTCATCGGTCCGCCACATTCTTCAGTAGCAGGTACGGTTTCGGCCACAGGACGATCTAATTCCTGCATTCTTGATAGTAATTGATTAAAATCCATTTATTAACTCCCTATGGCGCTTTTAGCACCAGCTTTATCTTCTTTAGTTTTTGGTAACTTGTATTCGTTAGGCCCGCCATCTTTTTTACGATCTTTAGCAGACTTTGATAAATCTTTTAAGAAACCTTTGTTAAAATCATCACCAAAATAATCCTTGGCTTTGACTTTGTCATTATATTCTGGTTCTTCTAGAATTGATTCACCGGTTCCTTCGATACTAAAATTAGCATGTTCTGCTTCTGCAGGATCGCTACCGTTTCTGACTCTTAGTCGGCTTTCTGGAACCAAGCATTTAATTCTTTCTAAAATTTGTGGTGCTGTTGTAGGATATTCGCAAACAACTTCAAACACATGAACTTCCATGTTGCTTAATTCAGGAAAGTCTAGTGGTTGTGCTTGTATAGGTGTTTTTGATTTTTCAATCAAATTGGCTCTGCAATATCCTAGATATTCTTTGACTTTTTTGACAAATCCTTCAGGTAGCTCGCCAGCTACTTTAATGCGGAAAGGATATGACTTTTTATTTTCAGTAAGATAATCTTTAAAAGTTTTCATAGTAGTATTTAGCTCTTTTGACCCAATTTCTTAAGAAGCTCGTTGCGGTCAGTTATAATGTATCCCTGTCCGTTTATTACGTCATTTGGATCTTCATTGTTATCTTTATCAATTTTATATTTCTTTAATTGTAGATCAATAGCTTTGAGCTTTTTTTCAATCTTTGCATTTTTAGCATTAATCGCATTGCCCATCATGCTAGCGGCTACTTCGAAAATACGTCCAGAGTAACGTACTTCAACGTTCATTCCTAGGTCCATAAGATCGTCGTAGGCAGCTTCTGCTTTACTAGCTAAAGAATCTAATTCTTTTTCGTCTAGATCGTCTAGCTCTTTTATCTGTGGTAAACCTCTAGTAATTTCAGCTACTGCTTTGTAACTATCATCTAAAGATTTTACTTCTTCGTGAGTAGGTTTTTCTACCTCTGTAGGTACAGCAGGGCTTGGGTTAGATTCTTCTAAATTGAATAGTTCTTCTAATTTCTTAGTCATATAATTACTTATCGACGTTTGCCGCCTTGATGGAAAATATCACCTTCATTTACAACACGAAACTTAATACCTTGTTGTTTACACCAAGCATTGGCAGCTTCCCATTTGGCCATATTCTTAACATATTGCTGTTGATTATACTGACTCTTACCTACATTTTCTTTTAAGGTTTGGCTTGCTGGTTTCACTTCGACAACTTCTGCATGTTTTTTTCCAGATTTGTCATTGTAAACAATAAAAAAATCAGGAACATATATTGTATACTTTCCTGTTAGCGGATCTCTATAAGGAATTTGAATACTTTCTGATGCCCATTTTTCAACTCCCTGATGTTCATCTAGCATTCGCATGAAAACAAATTCCCAACTTGATCTTGCCAAGGGAGTTTTCTTCCCAACATACTTGTCAGGATTTTTCATTTCAAAACGACCTTGTGCAAATTTAACCATTAGGCTGCTATGTTTCTTATCTGATCAGACTTGCTTACAGAATTTGTTCTAAATCCTAAAGTGGAGGACGGATTTCTATTGTTGTTTAATATCTCTCCAATCAAAGAACTTAATTGAAGACCATTAAAACTTTTTAAAGAATCGATTAATTTAAACACTGGCACACCGTCTATCTTTGCCTGTCTTAAAATTACAGAAGCAGTTACCTGTGCCGCTTCATCTCCAAATCCATTTGATTGAAAAAATCCCACAGCAGCTGAAACTTCGTTGGCAGAAAATTCTAAAGGTTCTCTACCGTATTGATCAAAATATAATTTAGTGCCGTCGGCGCTGTCAGAAGATGCCTGTACAGGCAAGTTAGTAATACTCATATTGTTACTCCGCCGCTGGCATTATTGTTTGTAAGATTTTTTTGAGTAGCAGTGGTTCCGCCCGATCCTTGGGAATTTGATGGAAATACTGAACCAACTACTCCGCCGACGGTATTAACGGCACCTCGAATTGTTGAAGGACTTGTTAAAATATTAATTGCTTCTGCTTTAAGACCTTCTTTAGAAAGTCGACTAGCATTGTTATATGTATTAGCTGCGGCAATAGCTGTTCCTAAGAAACCGCCAACTGATCCGAACGCAGAACCGGATCCAACAGCACCAAACACCTGACTAATTCCGTCTAATACACCACCGTCGCCTGTGAGTCTTGCAACACCACCGCCTGCTACACTCAATGGGCTAGGTGTTGCGTCATAATGTAGTGTCGCAAAACCTTTAGGATTGTTTATGGCAACGTTGCCAGAGGAATATCTAACAGATTCATATTGTACGGTCATTGTACTTTCTAATGTATCCGTATCAGCATAGGCAACTGATCCATGTGACCAGTTTTGAATTCTAGGATTAATCAATGTATATCCTTGAAATCTTTTTCTACTTAATGTATAAATGCTGATACTTTTAAAAATATCAACACTTTTATCATTATCTAAACCGTATCGAAATGTATTTCTTGCATCATCACGTTGCCTATATTTGGTTTCTGAGAACGCACCGTCAGGTAATGCTCGATCTTGAAAATAATATCCGTAATAGATTGCCCATAGAGCGTTTATAATTCCAGCATTATCATCATGGAATGTCATGCTGATAGGATCATACGTTATATTTTTGTAAACTAATTTTTTTCTATTGTATTGATTTTTAGTTACGGTATCGATAGTAAACTTAGGAAGATCTGATCCTTTGATTAAAAATCCAACTTCGTCGGCATGTTTAGCTGAAAACGCATTTGATTTTATAACACTTTTGTCTAGCTCAAATCGAGCATAGAACATAAATTTGGTTCTAGGCGCAAGTCTATATGTGTCGTCAACAAATAGTCGTGTGGCATGTTGCCAGTTGGCCATATTACCTTTGGGATTAAGGAGGCCGCCAACAAAACCTTGTGTTAGATATCTTACGAATTTATTCATAATAATATTTATGTCACAAAAAAACCCGCATCTGCGGGTTTCTTTGATTTGCTATGCGTCTTAGCCGTTGAATGCGCCTTGACCAGTAATAGCTGAACCAACGGTTCTTGCAACAACGGTTCCAATACCAACGGTACCTGCTGAATGGATAGCATTATCAAATCTAATTGTTAATGCTACGGTAGCTGGTTCGTTAGTGCCGTAGTTTAAGTCGCCGTAGTCTGCGTTTTGTACAAAACAGCCATAGCATTCAAATGTTTCTAACACACTTGCTGCGCCTGTGCCGCCGTTGCCTCCGTCTAGTACTTCAATCTTAGTAGTAAACTTATAGTCAACGCCTGAACGAGCAGATGCTTGTTCCATGAAGTCAAATTGCTTCTGGATTTGTTGACCAACTAGTTTAGTAACTTGACCAGATGCATCGTCACGTAGTGTCAATGTCATTGTTTCCCAGCTATATTTGCCAGCTAGGTAAACACGTGAGTTGTACACAGGGATGTCCATTTCTTCAAAAGAAACTTTAGGTCTTGTAACATCCATGACCTGTTTAGTTAGCTCGGTACTAGGCTCAACACCAAAACCTAAAAGAATCACTCTAAAGCGATACTTTAGCTTTGGCATCAACAAGCTCTGGTTACTACCAGGGCCTGCTGTCTGTACAGAGTAGTTATTTAATGATGTAATTGCCATTTTTAGATCTCTCCTGTGTTCTTGACACGTAATGGAATGTAGATAAACTCAACTGCTTTAACTGGTTCGATAGCAATATCTACCCACAATTCGTTGCGGTCAATTCTACTTGGTGTGTTGTTAGATTCATCACAAACCACTGCAAAGTCATAAAGTGCTCTTAGGCCTACTAATTCTAATAGCAAGCTCTCTACAGCGCCTTTGATTTCATCTCTAGTGATTTTGTCATTTGGTTCAAACACGTATGGACGAGCAAGTTTGTTCAATTGGCTACGTAGGTATACAATTAAACGTGCTACGTTAATACGATCTAACGCACTTGCGTTTCTTGCACGAGTCTTTTGACCGTATGCTACTAAACCAACACCAACGAAGAATGGAATTGGATTAACTTTTAGATCATATAAAACATCGCGTGTGCCTTCGTTCAATGCTACGGTCTGGAATTCTCCAGTTGAAGCATCGATATAACCAACTGCTGTTGCGTTAGTAATACCACCGCGTCTTGTACCTGCTGGTGCAAACCATGGATAAGAAACTTGGTCACTTAGAGCAATTGTTTTTAACATCATGTGGCTTGCTGGAACTACTGCGTTAGCACCACCTAGATCAGTTGTAAATCCGTTTGGATAGTAAACTGCGCAATATTCGTCGTAGCTGACAATACCGTCATCGCCGTTGTCTGTTACTAGTCTTGCGTTAGTACCCCAGTTGATAAGTTCTGTTGCATTGCTCTTCAAACGTAATGGTGTGTCACCAACAACAAATGCTGTCACACCGCGATCGATATTCAAGTTAATCAAGTTGCTTAATACTTCTGGATATCCAGGAGCAGCAATGATATTGAAGTTTCTACGCTCTTCATCGCGGATTTCTTGACTTGTATCAATCACACTCTTCATTGCCATAACAACAACTTTACGTTGTGCTTTGCGACCAAATGCGCCGGAGCCGTCTTCGTTGTTTGGAGAAGCTGTAGTCCAACGGTCTGTTGAGTATGCTGCCATACTTACATTACCTAAACGTGGATTGTCTTCTGCTGTATTGATATAGTTGTTATTGTATTTCTTAACGTTACCGCCAGATCTACGTAGATTCCATAACATCATACCTTTTGGATATAGTGCTGGATCTGGAGTATCTGGATCTAGATAGTTAGAAGCCAATAAGTCTTTAATAGTTGCTGCTACATGACCTGTCGCGCCTGAAGAACCAAAACGTGCATCAGCGAATAGTACGCCGTCTTCTGTGGTTTGGTCAGTTTTGTCAATCAAGTCCCAGGCCAATGATAAACCATTCCATCTATAGATAGTTGGGAAGTTTTCAATGTCTGCTGTACTGATCCACAAATCGCCGTTCTTTAAAACGGTTCCATCGCTTTGTGTTTCTGGCTGTGTTGCAGAAACAATTGGGCCATTAGGATCTGTTCTGTCGGCATCGGTAGCTGCCCAATATGGGCTTGTTGCTTGTCTGTAGCCAACCCATGTTGTGCCGTTGTGAATCATAATATCCACTTCGCTGAAACTTGGGTTATACCATAGCTGACCATCAAATGGCTCATCTAATGGTGCGCCTGCTTGTGCAAAGAAATCTCTGCTTGCAAATGGTTGCCAGTTAGAAGCAATAAAGTCAACACCGCTAGCTGCTGGTGCTGTGTAGCAGTTTAATGTGCCAGCGCCAGAATCAATGTTAAAACCTGTGAACAATGATGATAGTGTTGTGCCAGAAGTATCTTTTAGTCTAAAATCACCACCAACTTTGTGATAGATTACTAATTGATAAACTGCTGGTGTTGAAGAAATAACTTCAACATCTGCTTCAACATGTGTGAATCCTGCTGCGTTAATCGCTGCTGCAATTGTTTGTGCATCAGCTGCTGTGCCTGCTGCTGTAAATGTTACACTAAATGGGGAACTTAAAGCCAATTCACCTTTAACAGATTCAGTAATTGTGAATGTTTTAGATCCTGCTGACAATGTACCAACGGTAATTTCCGATGATCTAATTGTAGTTCTTTCAGTGTTAGCTCTTCTCCACATTCTAAATGCTGCGGTAGCTGGACTTGTATCGTATCCTGATTCTTCATCCGCATTAAATTGTGCAAAAAGTTCGTCAGTTGGAATATTGACGCCGCCACCTGAACGATCTAGGTAATAAAGTGCTGCATGTCCGCTTTCATACAATGGTGATGAATATGGAATCCATGTCTGTGTTGCTGAGTTCCAACGCTTAACTCTCCAACGAGCACCGTTGTTTGGTTCTGTGGTTTTAATCCATACAGAGCCAGTAGGACGTGGTGTTGCATCAAATGTCTTGAACAATGGAACTTGTGTATGTGGAGCTTGTGCTAGATCTGGACCATAATATGTTCCAACAATAATACCTAAGTCGCCTGCGCTAGATACAGAAGTACCAACTGCTGTTCCTGTTCCTGCCCCAATAACAATAGCGTTTGATAGTGAAGAATCTCCTGGAGCACCTTGTGGGCTACCTGGAAAACCACCGTCGTTTGCACCGTCTGTGAATAGGAATAATCTTCCGCCGTTTTCTCTCGCTGTAACACCAGTAATCGAAAGGCCGTTAATTGTTGATACTAGATTTGTTAATCTAGCTGCTACGGTTGAACCGCTTGGTACGGTAACGGTTGTGCCGTTAATAGTAAATGAATGTCCTGCTGTTAGTGCAGAAACGGTACCGCTTGAAATTGTTGGATGACTAGCTTTCCAGTCGTTGCTACCAACAAGGACCCAAGCATCACCACCTAATAGTTTTTTATCGCGCTTGTAATATATTTTAAAATTTTCTTTAAACAAGCTAAAATCTGCATCAGCCGCATTACCAACGGTCAGTGCAACAACACAATAATCGCCAACTGAACCAACTGATTCTAAAGGAGCAAATGTGTTTGAATCAATTTTAGCTGCATCGTCGTCAGTTAAAACAATAGGAGTTTTAGCTGTAAATTTTTGCCCGCCTGTAGTGCTACCTGCTGCGCCGTTCCATTCTTGGATACCCCATGCTGTGTTTCGTGTATCAACCCACCATGTTCCGTCTCTTGGTTCAGAACCAGGTACAGCAGTTCTTCCTTCTAGTTGATCTAAGTCAACGTCTGCACGTACAATAAATGCAGAATTAGAAACACCTAAGTAGCTGTATGCTGCTAAGGTACCGTATTCGTTTCGTTCTCCACCATGAATTGGTGATGCGCTTGGAGTCTTTTCAAAGAAAGGTACTCCGAATGTGTCTACAAGGTCTTTCTGACTTGTCATTCTAAACGCTTTGCCTGCGTTTGCTTTTAGAGTTCCTGCCGCAGTTGCGGTTCCCGCTCCATTAAGTTTGTTCTCGGCTGTAGCTACAACAATTAACGGAGTAGTACCAGGTTCAGCTGGTGTATAAAAACTCTCATCAATTACGGTAACCTGAATGCCTGGGGAAACTAGTGCCATGTTGTATTCTCCTGAGGTTAAATCTCTCGTAACAATATTTAGCGGCAAATCGGAAAAACAGCCTGTTATTACCTATGAAAAAGGGAAAGAAAAGGTGTAAATATTATTATGAGACCACTTTGTAGGTGCGGGCAGCGACCCCGGGCTGTGAATTATAAGAAGAATAATAAAACATACTATCGCAGTATGTGCGAAGCCTGTATGACCAAGGGTGTATATCATGGAATACCCCGCTGGGTTAGGGCAGGGTATAAAATGAAACTACAATGTGATAAATGCGGATTTAAATCATTACACAAAGAAGTTTTTCGAGTATTTCACGTAGACGGAAATTTAGACAATTGTCGTCATAATAATTTAAAAACGGTGTGTTCTAATTGTTGTCAAATTTTAGGTAAGGAAGGTATCACGTGGAAGCAGGGAGACCTCGTCGCTGACTATTGACTTTGCTTGGGTATATAAATCTTCAATAGTTCCATTATTATCAACAATAGCATCAAACTCTGTGCCAACCCAAGCTGTTTCGCTGGCATGTATTTTACGCATTTTTAATTCTTGAAAGGCCCAATTATGCCCTTGATTGGCTGCAACTGCTGTTTCGTACCACTCTGGCAGCTGGCCGCGCTGAACCCAAATAATCTTGCCACCAGCATTTTTAATACTTGCAATTTCATTAGGAAAGCGGCAGTCCGAAATTACTACGTGATCTTTAGAATTGCGAAGTTTGTTTTCCAATGAAGAAATCCAAATATCATCATGGAATCCTTTACGGCATACTTCTGTGCCCCAATATTGTAGAACCCATCTTGGAGTAAGTGTGGGCATTGCTAGGCGTTCAGCCCACCACGGATCTACTTGTTCACGCCATTCGCGAGCTTCTTTAGTACGTCCTTCTAACAGCGTCCGGTCCCATCCAAACACCGCGCTTACAGCATCTTTAAGAGTCGACGCAAAACTCTCTCTTCTAAACTCGTGAAAATTAACTAGATAGTCAGCAATAGTATCTTTACCGCTGCCAATAAACCCGCAAATACCAATAATCATAATATCCTCCAATTAAGAATATTATACAATATTAAATTATACAGGTCAACCTATAATAAATGTGTATCCAGAACCGCCAGGAACTAACTTCATCAAATCGTCTGTGAGTTTTTCAATTTCTTGCTGACCTTCTGTTTTCATAGCAGCACCGTTTAAACTTGAGCCGCCTGTAGGTCCTGCGATTTGTGCAAACTTTTCACGTGCTTGTCCTAGCATCATTTTGCAGTTTGCTAGACTATAATCTTTAATCCATTGCCCTGCATAGGTATCTTCAATTATGGCAAAGTCTGGTCTAGTGTTGTAACACCATAACATAACTTCTTCTTCACCTCTAGGACGTTGTTGAATCACTAATTTCCTAGTCTGAGGATGCCATGTAAAGTTAATAAAGGAACCAAACATCTTACCTACTAATTCTTGGTAACTGCTGAATAGTTCGTAGGTCAGCAATCCGCCCATATTTGTCGAGCTTAACAAATAGGTATTTGTGTAGGCCAAATTAAATGGTTCAAATACGGTTCCACCGCCACCGCCACCAGATCTAGAACCAATACTTCGTCTAAATATTTGACGAACTTGTTGAATTTCTTTGGGCAAAATGTATTCGTTTTGATCCTGCTGTAAGGTTAAAAAAGCATAGCTTTCCTCTACAGCATTATCACTTCGCTGACGAAATACTGCTAAAGCACGATTAAGTGCTGTTTCGTAATGTATAGGATCTAGTTCTACATCAATCATGCCGTCTCCCAGCATAGCTTTGCAGTAATCGTAGACCTGTTGTTTAGATTGATCAAGTTGGCTCATACAAGTATTTATCGTAGCGGTTGATATATCGTTTTTCTAATTATTTACATAAATACTTTTGGAGAAAAATTATGGAAATATGGAAACTTGTAAAATCTGCACCTAATTACGAAATAAGCAACAACGGATCTGTTAGAAACACTAAAACGGGTAAGATTCTGAAAATTGCAACAAACAACAACGGTTACCATTTAGTTTGCTTATCTTACAACAATAAAAAACAAACTGCTTATATTCATAGGTTAGTAGCAGAAGCTTTTGTTGTTACAGACTTGGATATGAGAACTAGTGTAGTTAACCATATAGACGGCAATAAAAGTAATAATACCATTGAAAACTTAGAGTGGGCAACTTATGCCGAAAATGCCTACCACGGCAAAGCAAGAGTAAAAGTAAAAGCAAAAGAAATAACAGACATACTTGAACTTTTTGAAAGAATGGAATTAGAACAGATCGACGAGGTGCTCTCTTATGCTAGACGAATAGCGGTAAATATATAACTATGCCAAGACTTTCGCTATATCGCCCAGAAAAGGGCAACGACTACAAATTCATCGATAAAACCATTTGGGAAATGTTTCAAGTGGGCGGAACCGATGTACTTGTTCACAAATATCTAGGACCAGGAGCATCGGCGGAAAACACGCCAACTACTCCTGTGTATTCTACTACCAGTCCAACACAGATACAAGATCTACTATTTTTAGAAAACAGAGATAGGAAATACGATCCTGATGTATTTGTTATGCGCGGTGTGTATAACATACAAGATACTGATTTTAATCTAAGTCAGTTTGGTTTGTTTTTACAAAATGATACTATTTTTATTACATTCCATATCAACGACACCGTTGAAAAATTAGGTAGAAAAATTATTGCAGGCGATGTTTTAGAACTGCCTCACTTAAAAGACGAATTTGCACTAAACGATTTAACCTTTGCGTTAAAACGTTTTTATGTTATTGAAGAAGTAACTAGAGCTGCTGAAGGATTTTCAGTAACTTGGTACCCACATCTGTATCGTGCTAAATGTAAACCGTTAGTTGATAGTCAAGAATTTAAAGAAATTTTAGATGACATTGCCAACTCTGAAGGGTTTATGGGATCTTGGACTGCTGGGGTTACGTATTACCCAGGCGATGTTGTTACTGGATCAGATGGTAAAAAATACGAAGTGCTTCGCGAAGTCACTGATATTAGTCCACCAAACTCAACTTATTACAAACTTGCTGATAGTCTGCGCGATATAATGTCAACCTATGAAAGAGAAATGCAGATCACTCAAGCTGTTCTTGATCAAGCAGAATCTGATGCTCCTAAGAGTGGATATGATATTACTAGATACTACACCGTTCAACAAAATTTTGAAAACGGTAATTCTGAATTAGTCAGTGTTGATTCGACTGAATTGGATATATCCTTACAAACTCAGGCCACCGATGCTGACGGCAATTTGTTAGTTGACGGTAACGGAAATCCGATATACTTAGAACCAACTGCTTCTACGCAATTTGTATCGCCAAAAAATTCAGGGTACGAAGGTTATCTTCTTGGAGATGGTATCGCTCCTAACGGTGTTGCTTTTACCGCAGGAATTTCTTTCCCAGTAAATCCTGTTTTAGGTCAATATTGTCTAAGAACAGATTACATGCCTAAAAGATTATTTAGATTTAGCGGAACACGATGGATTAAAATGGAAGATGATGTTAGAATGACTATGAGCAATCTTGGACCGACTGATGTTGCATCTGGTGAGAAATATCAAGGTAAAGATGCTAGAGATACTCTTAAAACTAGCTTTATTAATAATAGCAAAGTTAATACTATCAATGACAAACAAGTTGCTGAAAAACAGAGTCTGTCTAAAGCACTTAGACCAAAGGCGGATGAGTAATGGATTATTTTTATGACGGGCAAGTAAGACGATATGTAACACAATTTATGCGTGTGTTCATAGGTTTTAAGTATAAAACAGGAGGCGACACTCCCGAAGAACGTCATGTTCCTGTGATGTACGGGGATATGACTCGACAGGTTGCTGCATTAATTAAAGAAAACAGCGAAAATAAATTACCTACGGTTCCAAGAATTGCCTGCTATATCACGGGATTAGAAATGGATACCAGTAGACTTAGCGATGCGCAATTTATCAGCAAAGTTAATATACACGAAAGAGATTATTCCGAATTTGACGAACAGGGAAATCCTATATATCAACAATCTCAAGGCGGCAGTTATACCGTTGAAAGGCTAATGCCAACACCATATAAACTTTCATTGAAAGCAGATATATGGACTTCAAACACTGATCAAAAATTACAATTATTAGAACAAATTTTAGTTTTGTTTAATCCTAGTTTAGAAATACAAACCACTGATAATTATATTGATTGGACTAGTCTTAGTGTATTAGATATTAAAAATTTACAATTTTCTTCAAGAACTATTCCTGCCGGAGCAGAGTCTGATATTGATATATGTTCAATAGAATTTGAAACTCCAATTTGGATTACTCCTCCTGCTAAAGTTAAACGTCTCGGCGTGGTTAAATCTCTAGTGATGAATATGTTCACTGATCAAGGCATTGTTAAATCACTTGACGATTTAATTTATAACGACATGGGAAATGTTGGTGCTCAATTTAATTCTCCGGTTCCGGGAACCGTTAGTGGAAAGGTAAACTTTGGTCAACGAAGCACAGGCTATGGAGTTTTACTATTAAAAAATCCTTCTGGCCAAGGATACGACTTATCAATAATTGATGTTAATGAGGCTGTTAAAGCTCTAGGATTAGAAGCTCCACAAAAATTAGGCTCTAGAATTGATTGGCGATTAGTGTTTGAAAAAATTGGGCCGTATTCATCTACAAGTTTAGTTAGATTTAGACAACCTAACGGATACGAAGTTGTTGGAACTTTTGAATTAAACGAAATTGATCCAACATACTTAATTGTTAACTTAGATCAAGATACTATACCATCAAATACTATTCCTGCGGTCACTGCTATTATAGATCCTTACAAATTTAATCCTTTAGAAAATTTTGGCGGGTACGCTAACATTCCAGTAGGAACTGCTTATTTGATGTTAGATGATGTCAATACAAAGTTAGAACCTATTATTAAAAATAACATTTCAACTATTATTGATACTGAGATTGATTTTTATAGATTAATTAAATCAAATCAAAAAGAAGTAGCAAGTTCCAACAATCTACCAATCTCTTATAGAAACATATATCAGGCAAAAGTTTTTGTAAACGGAAACGAAGTTTCTTTTAGTGAGCAAGAGATTGACGGAAAATTTGAAAAGTTTATTATTAACGCTGGAAATTTTACTATCGGTAATGTTTATATAATAAAAGAATTAGGAGATACTAATTGGACCTCTGTAGGAGCTCCATTGGGGGCTACTTTAGGAACATCATTCACGGCCATTAATGCCGGAACTGGAACAGGAAAGGCTACAATAAATTTAAGAGTTAAATCTGGAAAATACAGGATTGTATTAAACAATATTCCACCTAGGACTGACATTGAAAATAATCCCACTACTATAAAATATGTAATAGAAAAATATTCAAAATTTGATTGGTATATAAATCAACCCGGAGATAATCCGGATACAATAACTATAGAAAACGGGTATGATCTTTCTTTAGGTGGACCGGATAGAACCGACGGACCAGATGCTTGGAAAAATTTAGACGGTTCGGATATTTTTATAAAAGCAAATACTATTATCGAATGGAACGGAACAAAATGGGTAACTAAGTTTGATCCGTATACAGCCGAAGCTCCCCAGTATTTTACCAATTTAAGAACTGGTATACAATACAAATGGGACGGAACTCAATGGCTTAAATCGTTCGAAGGCGAATACGCACCAGGATATTGGACATTTAACCTCAATGCTTGATAAGTATTTTCATGCAACAGAGAGCAGGATTACTATTTTTATCTAAAAAAACGGAACGAATACTTTTAGTCTTAGAAGATCAAAAGTGGACCGTTCCCACATTTCCTAGAAAATCAACATTGCTTAACGATGCTGTTACATTGTTAGATTCTTTCAGCAAAGGAAAAATAATTCCAATAGAATTGTATCTATCTGAGGATCGAGGCTTTGAATACGGTACGTATGTTTGTTTAGTTAATGATGAATTCTTAACCACTGCGGTTGACACCATGGCTTGGTGTACATTTAATAATCTTCCTAAAAGTATGCACACCGGTTTAAAAAATACTTTAAATAATCAAATAATACAAACTAAGATCAATACTATTTTACTTTTAGAAAATGAGAGACTTGCCTAAAAACGAAAACTTCCTTAAAGAAAGAGCTGCATTTCTTGAAAAAATTAACTCTCTCAGTGAGGGTAAATTTAAACAGGATATGTTAGATACTCTTACTAAACTATCTAACGAAGTTTATAAGATTGAAAATCTACACGAAGAAGTTATATTCAACAGACACATTCCAGAAGAAATTTCTAATATTAGATCTAACATAACATCATATAGAAAACACCTACATTCAAATTTGATGCCGTAAAAAAAGCCGACTTAGTCGGCTTTTTTATTATGTTTAATATCAGTATGCTGTAGTTTCAAACCATTCAATATTAAAAATCATCTTTGCTGTGCCAGCTGCTGGAAATACCGTAATGTTATTGATGACAATGCCTTCGTTATTTTGAAGAACGATTGGATGATCCGAAGTATTGTGATCAAAAATTACCTCTTGTACGAACGGATATACTGCCGAAGCTACTGCTACCTGTGAAGTAGGAACAACGGTTAATCCCATGGCATTGGTATCAAGTGTTCTGGTGCCGGCAGTGAATGTTGTTGTGCTGGCTACACGTACATCCGTCATTCCTGAAGGATCCATAGTAGTTCTAGCTTTATTGGTGTTGCCTGTAACAACTACCTGTGTGCCACCTGAATCATTAGCTGTCCATGTTCTAGCAACATATAAACCAAATTCATGTGCTGCGGCAGCAGTCCAACCAACGGTCTGTGCAAAGCCAACTCTTACCTTAGTTATCACTGCTACGGTTCCGGTACCTGGAGCAAATCTCATGGAAAACAACGGACCATTTGCAGCTACTGATGCTGTGGTAAGTAAACCGGTTGGCGCTGCTAAATGATAGTGCCCCAATGCCTCTGGAGGTCTTGTTGTGGTTCTTGCAGCTTTGTGCGTAGTTTCTACGGTTAGTAAGTCGGATGTTACTCCGGATTGTATCATTGCCATTTTTATTTTCCTCTAATACTATTTAACTTTTTTCTATTTTTTTAAATCACTACATATTGAAAATTTCTAGAACCTTTTACAGGTCCTTGTAAACTTGTAGCGTAAATCGTAATTGTTCCATTTGCAGAGCACACTCCGCTAACTGCGATAGGATCTAACTCAAATTCATCTCCGCCCATAGCACCATTTTCAGTAGTAGGGTGGGCTGTTACAACAATCTTACTGGTTGTTAATGCTGCTGCATCTGCTATAGTAAACATTTTTGAAGATACCGGTGTGCTTCCAAAATTAAGAGTAGTATTTGTACTTTTAATTGTAAAATTAGGAGAACCCGAACCTTGATATGTTATACTTGGACCAGTACTAAATGAAATTTTACTAGGAGATAGTGATGTTATCCATGATGGATTAGAGTATGACTGATTACTATACACTCCATTTGACACGGTATCGGCGTTACCAGTTAAGTTTCCTGTGACGTTTCCAAAAAAACCAGTATTCGCTGTTATTGATGTGCCTATAATTGTAGAAGCTGATGCAGCGCCAATCGCTGTTCCATCAATACTTCCGCCATTTACATCAATGCTGCTAAAAGAGCTAGTTCCTGTGCTGGTAATATTTCCATTGACATTACCTGTTAGGCTTCCTGTCATGGTTGAACCTGCTTGAGCAGTTATTATACCGTTAACGTTACCAGTAACATTGCCGTTGACATTTCCGGTTAAATTTCCTGTGAATCCTGCACTTGCAGAAACCGTTGTTGTATCGACTCGTCCAACTATTTTACTGCTCACGGCATCTACTAAAAGAGTAGAATCGTCACCAAAAACAGAACCCTTTACATCAATAATCGAACCTTCTAAATTATTTAGATCAGCTCTAAGTAACGGAAAACCCCCTGGTGTTATACCGTCGTAGACAATCAAAGTATTGGTTGTTCGGTTATAACCAACTTCTCCAAACAGGCCGGTTCGAGAGTCTACACCGGCAGTCGGAAGTATACGAAGATTTCTAGTTAAGGTACTTGCGGTTGGCTTTGCCATCTGTTAAATCCTTTTAAAAAAAAGCAGTAGAACAAAGTTAATTGTCCTACTGCCTTCTTTACCTTGCATATTAAGCCTGTGATTCAGACCATGTAATACGTGCAGTAATCTGTGAAGCAGTTGTAGTATCTGTTGTTACCACAGCTACCGTTAAGATATCTGGACCATTCGGGAACACAAAGTCGCCACCTAGGATCGAGTTACCAATCTCAGCCAACTGCTCTAGATCAGCTGTAACTGGACTATTAGCAGCAGCACGGAATTCATAAATTGTAACTCCGCCTGTGATTGTATCTGTCGATTGACCAGTATGTTTGATCAATTGTGTTAACGAAGGAGCACCGTAGTTACTGAAGTAAGCTGCCTGTGCTAAGTTTCCGTTTAGGATCAATCTCACAGAAGCTGGACGAGTAGTTTGAGTAACAACTAGACCAACCTGTTTCAATGTGATGCTCATTCTGTTGATCAAATCACGTTCACCTAGTGCGCCAACAATGCTGCTGTCAACGGATGGTGCCAATCTAATTGACAGAACTGGTACTGGAATACCGGCCAACGTTGTTGGAATAGTAATTGTATCAGAACCACCAGAACCAGAAGCAACCGTAAACAAGTATGCTTTGTCATCTTCAAATCCACCGTCCATAATCACTGAAGCTCCCCAGTGGTATAGACTTGGTGCATAAGTCGGTGCAGGTCCATTGGTAATCTCATATCTTGCTGGTAAGTTACCAGATCTCATATAAGCTTCAATTTCTCTGTTGTTGTGTCTAATTTCATGAACATAGATAACTTTACCGTCTGCTCCTTTGAAACCATAACGTACCTTACCAGCGCCATACCAGCTAAAGTCAATGTATGCCATCTGCATCTTATTGATGTCTAGGTTAAATCCTGTTGGACCTGTTCCGTCGCATACATCAATACTCCACTCGTGTTGTGCAAAACGTACTTCTTCAGTCTTGGTTGCAATTACTTTAGTTCTTGTAGTACCGCGATATGAAGGACTAATTTCAATTACGGTATCGCTGGTTACCTTAGTAACTTTATAACTCTGTCCGCGAACAACGATAAAGTCGTTTACATCTAGCTGTCTAGTAAAGTTAGTATTTGTACCAGTGATAGTATTTGAGTTCTTAGTTACCGCTATTGAACCACCTAACTGCTTGGTAGAATTTCTTCTTACGCAATATAATGTTTGACCGTCATATTCGTAGAATAGACCGTTTTGATCGTCAAACATACCTGCACGTACACTTGCATCTGCCCAAGATTCAACGAATAAACTTGGATATCCTGCAGGCTGTAAATCCGCTGGAACTCCTATAGTTCTATAACGGAAGCTAAAGTCAGTTAAGTTAGTTGCATCAACTAAGAAGTAAGGACCACTTGCTGGTGTTGTGTAGTACAAGCCTCTCACAATATCAGCAATAATAGTTGTCTTAGCAGTAGCAATAGATGTTTTAGCTGCTTGTAACCCTGCTGTTGCCCATGTTACTGAAGGATAAACTTTAGCAGGAAGAGCTGCAAGACCGGCTGCTTGTGATACTTCGTCAATTGAGTTAACAACAATATCAACTAAGCCTACAACAAGTGCTGCATCACCAGAGTTAGCGTTTGAACCGCTAGTATCTTGGAACAAAGCGTTGCCTGATGATTTGACGATTGAGTTACCTTGAACAATATCGTCAATGATTGCACTGATTCTTTGATAAGCAGCCACGGTCTGTGCTCTGTGTAGTGCCGATGTGCCTGGCTTCTTGCTGTCATATACATAGAAGAAGAACTTAGCAACATCATAAGTTGCAGAGTTTCCGCCATATAGTATGTCATATGCCACTGCATCAACTAGATAACCAACGTCACGAGTACATTTTGCCACATCGTGTTGTGAGTTTGGATAGTTTACTGCCACCCAAGCATTAACTTCTGCTGCAATAAATGCCTTGTTAGCTACAAGTTTATCTTTGGCTGCAATTTCGCTAACGGTTGCATCACCTGGATTTGTATAAGTAACAGCGTTCGCAGCGGCTCTACCGTTTTGAACAATGTCTAGCACTTCGTCAAAGAAAGCATTTGCGCGACTTAGAGCTGTACCGTCTGTGGAAACAGGAGTAAGTTCTGCAACTTCTTGCTTGGTCAATGTGATGTTTCTAATCACGCCTGCATTCGCTAGTTCTAGTGAGTTAACTTCAGCAATTCCTAAGAATACTGAGTTATAATTTGAACCTAGTGCAACGTCATATTGAACGCCATCAAGTAAGTACCCTAAATCTCTTTCACACTTGTATGCTTCTTCCTCGTTGCTAAATCCAACATCTTGAACTTTGATCTTATTGCCTGCTACTAATTTGTGTGGCTTACGTGTGGTTACGGTAGCCCATGCAACACCATCGTGTACAATACGACTTACTTCGATGTTTGGACTAAAGTTAATACCTGTTGAGTATTGTAGACCCTTACCAGACTGATAGCGGAAGTACTTACGTGTTTGACGTACAATACTTACGTTTGGTGTTCTACTTGCATTAATTTCAACACCGCCATCAAATGGTCTATGGATATTTGTACAATCTGGTCTTGGATACACTTCAGTTACGCCAAGCATTGGTAATCCAATTAACACACCATCTCTAATATTACCAACAACTTGGTTGGAATATGGACTTGAGTTAGAAATTAAACCAGTGGTATCAGTGTTAATATCGCCTGAGCCGTTATAACGAACCCATGATGAACCAGAAGTTGTAGCTGCGATTAGATAGTGCAGAATACCAGTACCAACGCTAGTAAGATCGATACGAATACCTACATAAGCGTTAGCAATAGTTGATGCTAATCCAATATGATCTGGAGTTAAGTTAATAACGAAGTATGCTGTACCGTCTGTTAAACCACCAATTGCTGTACCCGAGCCAACAACACCTGCAGAGTAATAAACTTTAACACCTGTGTCTAGATTGTGATTTGGAATATACAATACATCTAGTGCGATATCAACCACTTGCATGAGTAAACCGCTCACATGAGAAGTTGTTTCTTGTGGGTTGAATGTGATTGAACGTGATGGATATGGATCAGTTACAATCATTTCAGCATTGTTAGTAACAGCAAGAACTTCCATGTCGTAGACAATGTTATTGACTACTTCAAATCTATGGAATTCACCTTGGCCTAGAGAAACTAATTCAACCGCAAAGTCAAAGTTGCCTGAGTCTCCAGATCCACCGCGCACGGCTAATGGAGGGCTAGTATGCAACGTAATATCGTTTGCTCCTAGATAGTTTACATAGTAAATTCTATTTGCTGTTAAACCTGATATTGCAGTCTGCGGAACAAATGCACCGGCACCGCCTCTATATGGAGTAGCAGTACCGCCAGTACCAGCGTGCCAGCCGCCTCGAGCGTCCATTCTGTAAATTACTGCTTGACCGCTGAACAATCCGTGTACTGATGAAAAGTTAATTCTATCATCAGCGACGATTACACGAGCACTATCGCCTGCGCTAAAGAATCTTGTAGTTCTTGTGATAGTATTGCTTAGTCGAACACGTGAACCGCCTCTATATTGTGTTAAGAATGTGGTACCGTATGATGGTAATACTGGGCATGGCATCCAGTTAGTTTCAATTTTACCGTCTTCTGCGGCAGGCTGTCTACCACTATTGAATACTATTGTACCTGTGGCAAAATCAGAACCAGTTAATGACATGTAATAGCTGTTTCTAAACAATACCACATCGCCTGCACGATAGCTGTCTGCTGTGGACCACTCACCTCTAAATGTTGTACCAAACATTGTTGGGTTGGTAACTTTAAATTGGTGAACACGACCAGTGCCAACACCTAAAATATCTGCACGGTCGGTGTTTGTATAAGCACCTACCCATGTGTTGTGTAGTGAGAATTGGTTAGCAGTTTGTCCTGCGAGCGCACCGCCCGAAGTTGCTCCTGTAAACACAGAGTTAGAAATAAAATACTGACGACCGTTAACTAGACCGTTAACTTGACGACCGCCACCCCACACTTGGTAAATTACTCTGTCACCGGATCTAAAACCGTGTGCGGTAGCAATAATTCTATCAGCACCAGCAACAACGATGTTATTGTCAGAACCGTTAAACACGATATCACGTGCGATGATTGTTGCTAAACCTGCTTGTAAACTTTCACCACTTACTTGAGCACTTGATAAACTATGTCCGCCAGATGTGCCTGAGCTTGAATAACGAACAATTGTTGTGCCTGCAAAAGCATTAGCTCTTGTAGTGGCTAATTTAAAGCTGTTTAAGCTAGTTCTAACCACATAGTAGTCAGTATTATTAACCAATCTGTTATATCCTGAAACTGGGTTTCCGACACCGTCACCGATGGCATTTGACAACAAGTTTTTTGTGTAGGTAACCTTAGTTCCTGTACTAAATCCGTGATTTCTAATAAAGAATTCACCAGTTAGTAGATCTAAAGTATCTTCAGGATAGAATGTAAATGATCTATTTGGAATCTGATTAGCTGCTGCGAATTGCAATGTATTTGCTGTGACCGCTGAAGCTGTGTATCCGCCGTCAATAGTTCCTGTAGCAGATGTGTCTTCAAGTGTATGACTGCCCAACGGACTTGATCCTAATCCAGTCAATGGAACAGAACTATAGAACTGAGTCCAGCTAGTAGCTGTAGTTGCGTTAACATCGTGTTGTACCGCAGCCTGTGCTAATGCCAGTGTGTCAGCAACGCCAAAGTTGTTAGCATCTGCTACCACAGCATAGTACGGGAAGTTAGTAACAAACGCTGGACTACCAGACGCACCTGCCTGCCAATATAATGTATCCCCTGTTCTTAGGCCGTGTGCAGTTGCTAGGTATAAGTTAGTAGCAGTTGCACCAGTTAAGCTGTTTAATGCTCTTGGCAATGTCTGTTCTGTGGCAAACAATTGGAAGCTGGCATATTCTTTCTGCATATAGGTATTAGCAGCAATTGGAAGAGCCGTTGTTGATTTGTAACCACGAGTAACCGTTAATGTAGCTCCTACTAAGTTAGTAATCAATAGTAATTCATTGTTTTCTACAACTCTAGTACCCCATGATCCTGTGTTTTCACCCCATTGGATTGGACCATCAACGCCTCTTACCGTAGTAGCTGTTCCGTAAGTAGTAATTCTTAAGGTATCTCCAATAGATAAACCTGTAGCATCATTGAGCACAATAGATGTTGCTGATGCAGAATAAGCTATGGTTGTAAATAGGCCTAGTTCAAAGAAGCTGCTTGATACTACGTTTCTAATGATGTATTGATTGTTGTTAATCAACCCTGGCCATCCAGTATAAGAACTTGGAACGTCTAGGTTACCATTTGATCTATATCGTACAACTGAATTTTCTGTTAGCTGACCTAATCTTTGTGATGGAATCACAATTCTGTTGGCGTTTACGTTAACCACTGCAGAGTTTGAAAATACCACGGTAGATGTTCTGCTGGCAACGTTGGTAAATTGTACAGATGGCTGACCAGTTGGCAATGTGGTATCCGACCAAGTCATGACCTTCCAAATGTCATTGGTGATTGGTACCATGTTATATATGGTAGCTGTAGTTAAACCAGCAATGGCTGTTGTTTGAGTAAATGTTGCTCTAACTCTTGGTAATCCATTGTAGCCTGTGCCTGGATCAACAATTCTATCAAACAATGGGCCAGGGAATCCAATACCTGCTGGATATGTTCCTTGGATTCCTGTAGCACCAACGGTTTGTGTACCACTTACACCACCGTGATTTTTTAGATAGAATGAGTTAGAATATGGATTTTCATCGATTCTAAAACCAAAGAATCCGCCGGTATTAGTAGTTGCGCCTGTAAACTCAACTAATGGTCCTGCGCTTTCTTGCAGACCTAATGAAAATTCTAGTCTGTTATCTGCAGAAAGAATAGTTCTTACATAATATTTTTGGTAGCTGGTGTACGTATCAGGAGTGGTTACCACAGGAGTTGGAAGTACTGAACCTGAGCCAATTTTAACAACGATAGGCACACCTTCATATAGATATCCTGGAGCTGATGTAAATTTACCTATTGCTCGGTCACGACCTGTGCCGTTACCGCCACTGACCGTTTGTGATGTAAAGTTGGCAATTTGGAATCCAGGATGTATTGAGTAAATACCGCCTGCTAATGATGCTGCTGATAGTAATGTTCCAAAAGTAGCTGCTGTAGCACCAACGGTTGCTGCGTATGGTCCTGTAGAACCTGCACTACCTGTTTCTGTTGTCATTAATGAGATTGTATCAGCATTTTCAACTCTGGCGTAATAAACGGTTGTGTCAGTAGCAGTACCACCTGAAAGTGTATTACCACCTAAGATCAACATCACTGGCTGACCAACGGTTAAACCGTGGTTTTTAAGGAAAACTTGATCTGACTGGATACATTCTCTTGTAAAGAATTTAGCAGTAGGCGATTTCCAATCGTGCATAGAAGCTCTCATATGGTTAATAGTTGGACCATTATGAAGAATAATTCTCATGCCTGAGTTGGTTAACTGATTGTATCTGTCAAAACTAGTGGTGTTGTTACCACCAGTGTCGAGCATAGTATATGTTTGAGAAGCACTTTGAGGTGCTAGTGCTGACGATGTGTTTGTTGGTCCTATGATAGTAAAGGTTGATGCATCTTTATCCCAACCTGTAGTCTTAACATAGTACACGCCGTTAAGGGCTGTTACTGCACAATCAGCAATTGTAAATTGCATTTCTGGGATAATCTTTAATTGATCATTGGTAAAACCAGTCACTAATGTAACAACTAGTTCCGAACTAGCATTTGTTCCTGTGATTGTTGAAATATATTCCTCAACGTCTGTTCCACGAAGGAAATGTGCAAATGTTAGTGTACCGGAACCTGTTCCAGTAAATCCAATTAAGTTGGTGCTATTGTAAGCATCTCTTGGATTAGTAGCTAGTCTAATAGTGCTTGCGTTGATTTTTACAACGTATAACATGCTTCCGTTGGCACCTGTACCAGCTGCCCATTTTGGCAACGATCCTGCTGAAATTGGATAGTTACCACCGATTACCGCACCAATTTGAGGATCCGCGCCTCCGCTGGACACTCCAACATAAGCAAGCATATCGCCGGTATTCATGCCATGATTTGGAATTGTTAAAGTTTCGTTAACGGTGTCAACCGCAGCATCTGTAATGTCAAAACGTCTTGTACCATCATGGAATGGTTCGTACATGCTGAAGTTACCAGTTGAAATGCTAATCGCAGAACGATCTTCAACGTCACCACCAGCACTAGCACCGATAGCACTGAAGTTTAACGAAACGTTACTCAATGTGTTAACCAAGTAATAAGTTGAACTAGTGGCCATACCGTGTGTATAATTAGTCTTGACGGTTAGTGTACTTGGATTAGCAGCATTGGTTACAATAGGACCAGTATTATTTGAAACTGAGTCATCTAGAGGAATTTGTGACCCTACATAGAATCTACCAGGAGTAATGTTAACATATGAAGTTAAAATACTCACTGGTACGGCTGTTGTTCCTGCTTGTACAGCTCTAGCTTCGTAGGTAAATGTTGTGTCGCTTGTTCTTTTAACAATAAATGTTCCTTCGGCAGTTGGACTATCAATACCGCGAACATCAATCGGAAATCCAACGGTTAACCCGTGTGGTGATGATGTGCTTACGGTAACAATGTTTGTACCGTTTGTGGTAACATCTAAAACGTTTGTTAGAGGAGTATCGCCTGACACAGAATGGAAAGCTGGGACTTGGTTCATTCTTTCAAGTGTTTCCCATTTAGTTGCTTGTAGACCATATTCAAAGTCTGTGTCGATAAGTGTGTTTGGTTGAGAAACACGCATCTTTGACACTGGGTCAATAAATGTTTCTTGTGGTTCAAATCTAATTGCATCAGTTTCGTAGAAAATTTGTAAATTGTCACTAGCACTCATTGATGCACAATCGTATTGTAATACAAATGTGGTCTCATCAGTATGTGCGTCATAGCTACGACTTACAATCTTCTTAGCTGGGTCTGCAAAGTTTTGGATAACAATGTTGTCTGTAACATTGGTTATCAACAACATACGTTTAATAGGTACGTTGCCATCAATCGTAACCGAATCGGCTGCAGGATTGAATGTGTAATTAAATGCGAGTGCTTTTGCCATCTTTTTTTCCTCTATAGTCCTTATTTATGCGCCGAATGCCACTGACGTTGCAAGATTCAGCAAGTATGTTTCACTACCTTTACTATCTACGTAGGTCTTAACTGCAAACTCTGTTGGAACAGCAGTATTAGACGCTCCGCTTAATGTTTCATCTGTTGAGAATTCGTTAATTGTTGCTCCCAACTGAGCACCAATGGAACCCAATCGTAACGAACTCAAACCAGCCAAGTTAAACGCATTAGCATTCAATGTAGCTGTACCGGTTGCTTGGTCAACTCGGAAATATTCGCCTACTCTAAAGTTACCGTCCTGGTCTGTGGATACGTAGAACACACGCCCTGGGAATATTTCAATAACTTCATCTGCTTGTGAAGCTGCTTGTGACGGCTCGTTTGGATGATTGGTTGTAGCAAGACCGCCAGTTCCAATACTTAAGAAGTCGTGACCCGTTAAGCGAACTTTACTATATTTGTATCTAATAGTTGCTGCTGTTGATTCTGCAGAACTAGTTCCTTTTTCATTGGTTAATACGATAATTGCAAACCCTGCTGGTTTATATCCAGTTCCAGGAGCTGTGTATTCAGAAACTGACTGAATAACATAAGACACCGCATCACCTGCTAAGGATATTGATCCGCCTGCTCTTGGTTCTGCTGTTAAACCGCTGACAACTACAATAAATCCTTTTTGTCCTGCTACTCCAATACCAGCATTAACGGTTGCTCGTGCGCCACTGCCGCCAGTAATTACTTCGCCAGAACTAAAGGATCCTGTAACTTGTTTAAAGTATAATTTATTAGCTGAAGGCTGATTAATTAATACTCTAGCAGTTGCTCCTGATGTTTGTCCTGTGATAATTTCGCTGCTGACAAATTCGCCGTTTTCGATTAGATAATTTAATTCTTGGCCGTAAACTGAAGCAGTTACTGGAGTTTCTGACGGATCGAAGCCAACGCTGGCTGCACCGTATTCTCCGTATGAGCAGTTACCGTTCAATGCACGAATTTGTCCGCCCTCTGATGCTGCATATCCAAATGCGCAATAGTAGGTAAAGCATGAAACAATTTCTGCGCGACCTGCATTTGACACCCAAAATCCTACACCATTGTCGTTGATGTTAGTAAATGCGTGGAATAACATTGATCTGTTACCAGACGAGTGAACTGCTCCATCGATGACCGCGCCTGTTCCGCCTGTTGAGAAAGTTGAGCAATCTGTAACATACGGACTCTTAGTTAAGATTGGGCTGTCTGGATTAAATGCTACGAACACGCCGCCTGTGGTTGATGTAGTAATGTCGTTAGGTGTTGTACCAATAGTAAATCCAGTCATTCCCATCATGTTTATGTTAGACAACATACTACCGTCGCTCATTAAGAACATAGTAGAACGATTGTTTAATGTTGAACCGTCTGCGCTTACACCAGAAGCTGGTTGAACGCTGGTAACACGCTGTCCATCACCAATAATATGTACATTTTCTGGTACTACGATAGGTAAAGTTTCTGTAAATGTTCCTGCTTTAACATAAATTGTCGCAGGTCTTGCTGATCTTAATGATCCGCTTGAGAAAGTTCTTGCTGAATCTAAATTGTAAGTACCTGTTAATCCAGAACCAGAAGAGAAAGATGCAATTCTTACCGGAGCAATTCCTGTTCCATAAACGATTTGTCCAACTCCTAGTGTTCCAGAAGTAACTAATGTTACGGTTAATGTTGTGCCGCTGATAGAGCCAGTAAACTGAGCTCCTCTAACTTGTGTACAGGCATATCTGATAGATGCAAATGCTCTGTTGTATGAAAGTCCATCGTTGGAATTGCTGCCTTCTGGTGTTACATAATAAACGTTTCTTGTTTCGTTGTTATCTTCCCATCTTGGTAGACCGTTGTTAACCACCAACATCTGGCCTTCCTGGCCAATCGGTAATCTTTCAACAGCAGATGCGCCGTAACGGAAAGTATCACCTGTGGTAGTTAGAATTGGTGCTAGGTTACCAGTTTGTGCAACCAACGCCCATTGAGATGGGGAAGCATCTGGTTGATTACCTACGTTGTCATTGGCAATGCTGATCCATGAACTACCTGCGTAGTTAACAACGTCATCTAGTTCGTATTCAGTAACTGCGCTGTAGTTACCTCTCCAGTTCATACCAGCGGCTAGTAATTGCCAGTATGTAGCATTTGGAGGTTCAACGTTAGTAGCGTTATTAGATGTGTGACCTAAAATACAGATATAACTTCTGCCGCCATAGCGAACAATGTCACCAACTAGATAAGCTGTAATGTCAGCATAAGTTCCTGCTGAACGTACACCGTCGTTTAATAAATTCCAAAAACTTGCATTGGTTGGTAAATTGCCAGAACCTGCTTGAATGTTAAGAAATATTCTTGCACCGTACTTGACAACATCGCCCGGAGCATAGCTAGTACCGCCGGCATACTCGCCTAACCAGTTGAATCCTTTGTTAAATATGTCCCACTGAGCTGTGCTAGTTGGAAGATTTCCAGTAGTGTCTGCTTTTGCAGCATAGACATTACCACCATAGGTTACTAGTTCACCTGGTTTGTATGCTGTGCCATTGTTATAGGCGCCGATTAATGTGTAACCTTTGTTGACTAAGTCCCAATAAGTTCCATTTGTTGGAAGATTACCTGTTGAGTCAGACTTAGCAGCGTATGTGTAACCACCGTAGGCAACAATGTCGCCTTTTCTGTAAGTAGTACCGTTGTCGTATGTAGATCTGTATTGAACACCCTGTGTTACTGGAGACCAAAAACTTAGGTTAGTAGGCAAATTGCCAGTTGTAGTTTGAACAGCCACAAAGCTGTTTGCACCGTAGACCACAACGTCACCTGGTTGGTATGTTGCGCCTGCATCATACACGCCTTCGAATTGTAAGCCGGTTGCAAAAACTGCAAAATTAGCAGTTGCAAATGTTGCCGAGCTAGTGTGGTGTGTTGTACAAATATATAATTGTCCACCATATGCTACAACGTCGTTGGCTTTGTATCGTGTTGGATATGACCATGTACCTGCATAAGCAATACCGTCATTGAAAATATCCCATTTTGAAGAATCAGTTTCAAGGCCAAGTGCTGAAGTTGCAGCAGATGTATGTGCAGCATTAGCAATGTATGATCGACCACCGTATCTTACTACGTCATTTACTTTGTAGTAAGTAGAAGTTGCCCAGGTATTATTCCATGCCTGGCCGTCATTCATTAGGCTCCATCTTGATGCGGTTAAGTCTGTTTCAAAACCGCCCGATGCACCACCTGCAGTATGTCCTACTACGCAGACATAGGATTTACCACCATATCTAACGATGTCGTCTTTGACGTAAATTGTACTCGGTACCCAAGCACCTTTCCAAACAAATTTAATTCTACCTAGTTTAAACTCAGCCATTTATAGCTCCAAAATATCAATTATGTGTATTTATTACTTTTAACATTTACAATCCGCTTGGATAAGCGTATTTTGTATGTGTTCTTGCTACCAGCTGACCATCGTCGTCGATGTAGTAATAAATGCTGGTATCATCCCATCTGTACTGCTCGTAATTCAAATTTTCGTATTCTAATTCTCTTGTATCTGCGTTTCTTCCATCAAAAAAATCAACACCTGTTTCAAAACCATCATAGTTTTCGTCAGCAGTTCCTGGATTATTAATAGTAATGCTGTCTTCTCTGCTTAACATATTAACTCTTGCAAACCAAAGATCGCCTTGATCATTTCTTCTTAAAGCATAGAAATATTTGAAATTATTTCCAATTAGTTCGTCGGGTGTTCTACCTAAAAAATAGTTACTCATGATCTTGATCCTTATGATATTTCAACGTAACTGATAGTAGAGTCAATGCTATTATCCGTGTCGCTGACAATTCTTATTCCAGCAGTTTCTGGCAATATTAACTTTTCACTATTTGTAACAATCTTGGCTGCATTATATGGTGGAATCAACAAACCCCTAACATAATATGCCTGCGTTGAATTTTCGTCAACAACAAAAACATCAACAATTACATCATCGTCTGTGGTGTTAGCAAGATTACAGCCAATAACGGTAGATCTAACACCTTCGCCGATTTGTAAAACATCAACTGGGGTCGTTCCTATGTCGGTTGTAACTGCTTGTTTGAATACGGTTGGCATTATCTATACCCCTTATAATATAATTGAGAATCTAGCCGCGATATCTTCTGCTTGTGCTTCACTAACAGCACCAGAAGTACCAGCAGGGCTAGCCCATTGTGTTCCGTTCCAGATTTCTAAAGCCTTAGAATCTGTGTTATATCGTGTCATCCCTTCTTCAGCATAAAGTGTAGGACGTTGTGAGCTATTGCCCTTTGGAGGAACAAAAGCGTTAGTACCGGTGATTTTAAAATATCCAGTACCTGTTGCTTCTAAAAGTGTTACTGCTCCTGTAACGGTATTTCTAATTGTGTTGGTAGAAATAGTAAAGTTACCAGTTCTAATAACGCCAGTTCCGTTTGGATCTAAAATTAAATCATTATTACCTGTTGTGGTAATAGTGGAATTTGAAAGAGAAATATTTGCAACGGTAAGTGTTTGTAAATTTAAAGTAGTAGCAAATAAATTGTTAGTGGTTAGGCTAGCCCAGCGAAATGTTGAATTTCCTAGGCTATATGTATTGTCTGTTTCAGGAATTAAATCGCTGTTAATTTTAGCATTAATAACAACAGAGTCAGTGGGCGAATCACCGATTGTGATATCTCCACCTATGGTTAAATTTCCACCTGCCTGAATATTTCCGGAAACAAATAAATTACCATCTATGTTTGTGTCAGCATAGATATCCAAGTCACCAGTACCGCTGGTTCTAATTTCTAAATCTACGTTTGAAGATAGTGTAGAAATAGTGTTGTTTTGGAAATCTAAATCGTCAACCTGTAATCTTGAATGATAAATTACTGGTTCGCTGCCGGACGGCTGAAGTGTTATGGTGTTGAGTGTGCTGCTTAGAGTATTGCCGTTAACGGTTAAATTTCCAATGTCAAATTGGTTATCTACTCTTAAGTTTGTTGTTCTTGTAGTTCCAACTACGTCTAGTGCATATTGGGGAGCAGCAGAATTTATTCCTATTCTGGAGTTATTGACATCTAAGTATAATAGGTCAGTCTCAAAAGCTAAATCTACGCCATCACGGACAAGATTTGCCTTTAAGAGCGGCCCCGAAATGCGACCAATAGCCATGAGCTCTCCTTAACACCCGGTGTTTCACCGTTAACCGAATTTGCAGCCCAGGGGCTCTATGCTGGTTTACCACAGGAATAGAACAACGGTTGATCTGCCGCTGTTATTGATATTTATCTTTTTTTGGATTTTACCCCAGAATGAGGTTGAATCTGTTAACGATTTCTTCCATTTCAACAACGGAGATTGTTCTTCCGCCACCGGTGGACACCTGCCAAACTGCGCCGTCAAAACTTTCCAACCAATCTTGGTCGCTGTTCCATCTAGTAGCACCAGCTTCGTAAGGCGTTCTTTCAGAGTCAGAGCCAAAAGGAATTCTAAAAGCGTTAGTGGTATCAAACTTTACATAACCTCGACCAGTACCGGTGAAATTTATTATAGTGTTTACTGGAACAGAAATGGTGTTTGTGTTGAAATTGAAACTTTCAAGTTTAACGTTATTGTTATCAGCGGCCAAAACAATATCGTCGTTTGATTGGTCGGTGGAAATTATGTTTGATGCAAATCTTAATTGCGTACTAATTATCGCATTTGTTGTACTAGTGTCAACAAAACCGCTGGCAGTATTAATGTGTGTTTCTGCCCAACGCAGTCCTGTGTCGCCTAATTTATAAGTTCCTGTAATTCCAGGATTAATATCTTGTGTAAAATCTGGTACAAAAGCAATAGTGTCTAACGGATTGTTACCGATAGTAGTTACAGAACCGTCAATTCTAATATTACCATCTAATTGAATGTCGTTGGCAGCAGTTAATGTTCCATAGATATTTGTTGATGCAGCAACGTTAACCTCACCAGTACCGCTAGGACGAATTTCTATGTTTTGATTTAATATAGTATTAGAAATAGTATTGTCGCTGAACTCTAATTGAGCACTACGGGCTTTGCCTGTGTATTCCATATAGGCATTTTGGCCGCCTGCTGGAGCGATAATCAACGGTCCAGTGACCGTAGTTACTGATCCGTTTGAGTTTAAAACAATATTTTCTAAAGTTGCTGTGGTACCTGTGGCTATTAAGCTGCCGCCAATATTAGAAGTACCAACGATATCGAGTTCAAATGACGGAGTGTCTGTATTAATACCTATTCTGTTGGTATTAACTTTTAATTTTAATAAATCTGTGCTGGTTGGAATATTTCTAAAAGATAGATCAATACCATCTCTTACTAGATTATCAAGTAGTAATGGTCCAGAAATTCGCCCCAGTTGTGACATATTAGTTTGAGTATCCGTAGAAAATAGTAATATACTTGTCTGTAGGAACAGGGCTTGTGAATACTATTCTTGTATCACCTTGTACTCCAAGATAGTTATAAACTAAATTATAGTTAGTGTCAGAAATCTGCATAACGTTTTCAACTAGTACAATTATGTTGTTTTCTGAACTAGGTTCTAAAGTTAAAGGACCAAACGTGGTTTCTAAATCGTTTCCTGGTCCTAGTGTTTGTTTTGTAATAGCAGTTGCGCCCGGTGCTCTAACCACTTCCCAAACTCCAGCGACATACGCTTCAATGGAATCTGTAGTGGTATTATAGCGAATCATGCCGTTCGCTCCTCGAGACATGTCAACACCAGTTAATTGAGGTCGCTGTGCTGTTGTTCCTTTGGGCAATCGAATACCGCTAGGAGAATCAATAACAACTCTTCCAAATTGATTCACAAATAAAGTATCATCGCTGATACTATATTTAGAAATATTTTTATTTTTAAGATATCTCATACTGGTAAGGTACTTACGGTTATGCTTAATAAATTTGCCACACTGGCTGTTGCTCGAATCTGGTCTCCGCTGTCTAGCACGACCTTTTCATCTGAGAAAAATATAGTTTCGCCTGCGGGCACTGATAAACTTTTTACTACCGTATTTGCTGCATTAGAAACATCTCCTAATTTTACAAAATTAATAGTTATAGTACACGCATTGATAGATTCGTCTACACCTGCAGGATCCGGATTTCCAGTATTACAAATTATTAGAGTAACTACCGCATTAGTACCAGTACTGGTATATACTCCGGTGTCACCTGATGTTGTTAATTGTGTGCTGTTAATCGCCATTTTGAATCCTTAAAATAACATACTGAATAATAATGCTCTATTCTTACTAACTAACTCGTCGTTGTAAGACGAATTGATAAATTTTAATCCTGTCGTGCCTGGACCAATGCTTGTAGCATAGACCAAAGATGCTCCTGCTACTGATGCAGGAGTTACTGCTATTTGATCAAACTGCATTGCATAGTTTGTCTGTACTTTACCAGTACCGTTTGTTCTTAAAAATAAATTTGCGTTAGTATCTGAGTTAGAAATTTCACTTCTTTGTATTTCTATATCTTGAATTTTTGCCCTGTTAGGGTAAAAGAATGAATTTGGTATGCCGTCTACAATAACAGCAATTTCACTTTCAAACGGTGTCGCACCAATCCAAGTAGTTGTGCCTGGTTGGTCAGCATCGGCAATAAAAACCGAAGTGTCTAATTGGTTAATAGATCTTGATGGATTAAAAAGAATCGCATCGTCTACATATCTTTTATTAGGAATATCATCGTCATCAGTGACTTGATTTTCATAATTTGTTGTACCTGTTACCTTTACAACTCCGGTGCCTGTGCCAATTAATGTTAGGTCACCGTTGTCTGTATCGGAATTTGTTAATATATTTCTTACTCTTAAATTACTATTAGTAAAGCTGTAGGTGCCGCCGCTTACTATTCCAATATTCCACGAGTCGTCTGATTCATTAAAAACAAAAGCAGATCGAGCCAGTGTTCCCCTATCAACTTCTAAACCTGAATATTGAAGAGTAACACCAGCCCCGGTTTCACCGTAGTTTACTATGATAATATTATCTTGAACATTTAAGTTTTCTGCAGACACGGTTACGGTGTCACCGTCAACAATCAAGTTGCCAGTGACTCGTGTTGTGCCAACACCTAAACCGGTGTCTAAGATAATTGTGGCGCCTTCGCCTGTCTTTATCGAATAATCGCCGTTAGTTTTAACTACGTGTCCCATTTGCTATCCTAGATTAGACTGCTGTCAATACGATATAATCTGCTGATGAATCGTTTTCTAGATACCACTTGTAGACTACGCCATCGTGGTTAGTAGAAGTATTGCTGTCTTCACTTCTATAGTAGCCGCTGCTTAATACAGGCACGCTTGGAAAACCATACGCTAATCTTCTTGTGATTTTACGGATAGGTACTAGATTTTGATCTAATAGGCCAGTTGTTGATCCTCGAATGCGCATTTCGCCTGCGGCATTTGGAGTTGTGTCAACTAGTTTTGCTGTGACATAGTTTGCAGTGGTTCCAACATCTGCTCTACGGCAAACAACAAAAGTATTTGCACCACGTTGTTTGATGATAACACCATCTGTTCGGTTTGTTGAACCATCATAAAACTCACAGGTAATACCTGTGTTACTAACTGGTGTTCCGATAACATCTACACCGTTTACATCTTTTCTTAATGGACGTCCCATTTGTTTTCTCCTTGAGTTAGAAGTCTGATGCAGGTTCTAGCTGCTACGCTGTGGGTACAGCATAAGTCCGTTTTTCAACAGCACAATCTGACAATGTATTTATCCTTGGCTTAGCATAGCCATTAGTTCCATATTACCAACTAATTGCAAAACTCGATTAATTTCATTAATTTCAGTTTGAGCATATTCTAAATATGTTTTCGAATGAGTTCTTCTATATTCTACTAAATGCTTACTATAATTAACTATGTGATTTTCAATGATTTTTTCTATTTGCCGAACGTCATGTGTAAACATTGGAAATCTTTTTTTCCAATTTTGAAATTGTTTTCTTAGTTCTGGAAAATCTCGTTCGCTTTCTATCTGCATACCGATATTTAAGTCAAACAAAAAGGCTCCGAAGAGCCTTTTTGAATTTCAGTAATATGAAACTTACTAATTAAGCAAACTTCAAGTTAGCTGTTGTAACAGCAACCTTACCTAGATAGTCAGCAGCGTTACCTAAAGATGACGCTGTGTTTGTTAACTCAACATAACCATAACGTGTCATGAAGCTAACTACTGGTTCGAATGTGCTTGGATCTAGAACAACACCGCTGCTCATCAATGGAATGTATGGGCAGTAGAATGCTGCTGCATCGCTTTCGCTAGAACCTTTGTAACCAACTAGAACATCATCAGATGTTGCATAGCCGTTTACATACACTTTCATTGCGCTGTTCAATGTACCAACAAACTTAGTGTTTGTAGGTGCTTCAAATGTACCTTCTGTTGTACGAGCAAATGCGCTTGTAGTAGCAGATTGTAGTAGTGTCAAAGTAGTTGGGGATACAACTGCCCAGTTACCTGCACCACGACGTGTACGTTGTGCGATCAAGTTTGCAACACGGTTGATTTGAACAGCTAAAGCAGCGTGTTCGTCACCAACGAATGTAGCAGTACCAGAAACAGCAGCTTGATCGTATGTTAATACGGTACCTGCTAGGCTGTTCAATGAACCAATAACTTCTTGATCAATTTCAGCAGTAATTTCTTGTGCAAGAGCTGCCATGATTTCTGCTTCGATGTCAATACCTTGTTGGGCTTGTGCATCTTGAGCAGCTTCAAATGTCCAACGAGCTGACAATTTACGTGTCTTAGCTTCGACGGTTTGCTTCAAGATTTGAATGCTTAGTTTCTTACCAGCTACGCCTTCTAGTGTAGCTGTAGAAGCTGCACCAGCTGTTGAGCTGTTAGAGTTAGCAGAATAACCTTGAGCAATTTGGAATGGGCTCAATGCTTCTGTACCAACAGCAAATTCACCAGCATCAGAGTAACGAACTCTTAGTGTGTGGATTTGACCAACTGGGCCAGTCATAGGCTGTACGCCTACCAACTCGTTAGCGATAACGGTTGGCATGACACGTCTGATCACTGGTAGGATCACACGATTTAGTGTTGCAACGTTGCCAGCGGATGTAGCACCAGCAGTAGCACTCTCTGACAAATACTTGCGGGTATTTTCTAGAGTAGTTGCCATTACCTGACGCTTGTTACCTTGTAGGCCTTCTAATAGTGCCTCTTTGGTTTCCGACCAGCGTGACTCGAGTAATTGTGACATTTTAGTTCTCCTTAAACTTTTAGTCCCGCAAGCCTGCGGATGTCAAATATTTCAGCGGTTTTTTCCTCTCCGCTAAAAGTTTGTGCCTGTTCTTTATTGCCTGTAATTGCTTTAGCCTCTGTAAGTGCTTTTCTCGCTGGTGCTTGACCTTCCATAACGGCTGGCAAGTACTTGTCAAATGCAGCGTGTAATTTTTGTGTTTGAACAGATTCAAGCAATTCTTTCATAACGCCTTTCTTATCACCAGTTAATGGTCCAAGTAATTCGTTCATGATGTCTTTGCGTTGTGCCGATTCTTTGATAATTCTAATTTCACTTTCACGGCTCTCTGCTAATTTTTGTGCGTCTGCAACAATTTTTGCTGCTTCTGCTAGCTCTGCTTCTTTCTGCGCAACTACTTGCAAGAGTTTAGAGGTTTCGCTCTTCTCATTTAAGTAGCTTGCTGAATATTCGCTAGCGAATGATTCAAAAATTCTGCGACCAAAGTCATTTCTGCGAGCTGCTTCAATATCTTCCTTGAGCTGAGTAATCTCAGAACGCAGGCCTTTCGACACGGTTTCTTCGATGATCTTAGCGGAACGGGAAATGAATTCTTTCTTGATTGCTTCAAACTTAGCTTTGCTTTCGCGAACTAATTTAACTTTAGTTTCAGCTAGGTCCTTCTTATCTGCGTGGAACTCTGCAATTTCTTTTGCTAGTGCGTCCACAATGAAAGATTCATATTTTGCAACATTGCCTGCAACTGCTTTGCGATCTTCATGTAATTCTGCAATCTCTTTTTTGAGATTATTTAGAATAAATGATTCCATTGCTTTGGTATCATCTTTCATTTTCTTTGCATACTTGGCACGAGCTTCAATAAGTCCTTGACGGTCTTCTGCAAATTCACCTAGCTCAGCGTGTAAACGATCAGCTAGCATGGATTCAACAGCTTCAACCATTGCGGATTTATCATGTTCATACTTTTGTGCGAATTCTTCACGCAATTGTGCAGTAACTTGATCACGGTTTTCTTGAATCTGGCCTTGCCAGGCAGCTTCAATTTCCGATTTGATGTCCTCGGAAATCACATTGTTCTCAAACAATTGTTTTACGAAATCTAGCATGTGATTCTCCTTTTTATTTGAGTCCAGCGATGATTCGCTTTAGACTCTCTGCTATGTATTTTTGTGCCTTAATGTCGCCTTGAACTTCTTGTGCTATTCTAAATGCCTGATATCCACCTTTGTTATTCATAATGTGTTCATAAACTGGTGTAGGATAAGCTCCCGGGGCGCTTGGTTGTGCTACAACGTCGACCGTGATAATCTCAAAACCTTGGACATTACCTTGTGAATCGACTTCACCACTGCCCCTGCTTGAAACTCCTAGTTTAACTCCCGACTCCAACATAGTCTGAATTAACTGACCCATTGGAGTTGGGAGGATTTTAAGTTTTCCGTAGCCGTTAGGACCGTCCATCCACATCTTGGTAATCATATGACTAACACGATCTAGATTGATTTTTAAATCCTGAGGATGATCAACTTCTCCAAGAACGGAGTAACCACCAGAGATCTGTTCGTTGAGCGTTTTGACAGCCCTGCCAATTTCCTGAGAAGAATAAACACGCTGGTTTGCATTTCGGATATCACCCTGAATGCAAATGCCGTTTAAATGCAGCGACTTTTTACCATCGCTGCTCTCATCTCGCTCCAAGACAATCTGTGCCTGGTCAAAACTCAAATGTTCTGCTAGAGTAGTTTTCACCTAAATAGCCCTATTATCTACGACCACGGAAAAGGCTTTGCTTGTTATCAGCTGTTTCAGCTGCGCCTTTCTTTTCAGCGCCATGTCCTGGCTCTTTTGTTGAGAACGCATTACCGTTCTTAGCACCTGGGACATTGATATTACCAGCGTTATCTTCTTTTGCAGTTCCTTTTAGTAAACCGGAACCTTTTAATTGACCTTGTCCTGCATAGGTACCTGCATCTTCCTTGCTGCTTAGAATGTTAGCAGTTGTGCCGCCCATATCATTCTTACCAGCTACGATAGATTTTGCATTGTCAGCTTTTTCGCCTGCGCCTTTCTTTTCTGCGCCGTGACCTGCTGGAACTTTTTCTACATATTCGCGAACGGTTTCTAGATCGAAATCATCTTTCATTTCGTCATCACCACCCATTTCGTCGCCCATGTCGCCTTCATCTCCGCCTTTTAGTTCGTCAAATTTGGCTTGTAATTCGTCAACGATTGCGTCTAGGTCTTGGAAAAGTTCTTCTTCAGATTTTTCACCTTCGTCACCTTCGTCATCCATGCTTGCGTCTAGATCAGCTTCTAGGTCGTCAGTTGGATCTCCACCTAAATCGCCCATTTCGTCGTCTGCTTCAACAGCAATGTCTTCAAAATTTTCGTCTACTTGATCTTCGTCGTCTTTGTCTTCGTCTGAAGATTCTTCAACTTCTTCGTCTTCTTCGTCTTCGATTTCTGCTTCGATTAATGTTTCGTAAATTTCACGAGATTTTGATACTACGTACTCGTGGAATAATTCTTCGGCTTTAGCTTGATCGTCATTGACCAAACTCTCGAGCATCTGCTCTAATTTGCTTTTGTCTGCCATGTTTAGTTCTCCTTAAAGATGGTTAGGCTGTCATCGTTTTATTTAACACTAATATTACAAAAAGGTGTTAAATGGTACTTTTTTGAAGATTTTGATCGGAATATATAGTCCCGGGGAAAAATTCTTCAAATTCTTTAAAATTTATATGTTTGAGATTAGTATGATGCGGTGGGCTAAGTTTATCAGGTATAAATGCTCCGTTCTCAATCACTCTATAAAAAGTAGTGTTCCTGTATTCTCTAATAGTTCTATCAGTTTGACTTAACCAGTTTCCGTGATAAGTCGCAGCATCTGAACTTTTCTTATAATTGTATGTATCTGCGTAGACGTTATTAAATCTACCCTGTAGCCCTTGATAATCAAAGCCTAATATAAAAATGTTTCTATGTCCTTGATTTGCTGCAAACCATAATGCTGTAGGGCCGCTGCTCCAGCCTTTGTGCGGATTAAAATATTTGATATAATCTTTATCTAATATCCCTTTGTTAGGGTTAGTCCAAACTTCGTTGGTTTTATGGTAGCCGCTGGCTATAATTTCGTTGACCATTTTTACATCAACAGCTATTAGATAATGGGGTTGGAATTCTCTGTAGATAGCATTGCAACCAAAAACTTTACCCCGTTCTATCAGTTTATTTGCATCTACTGATAATCTACTGGTTCCGTTTCCTAGTACAAACGCTACGTTATTCAGCTGGTGCTGCTTCTGCTGGTGGTTGACCATACATCTGTCTTATAAACTCTAGCTCTGATTCTTCTTCAAACTCGTGAGCTTCGCTCTGGGTTCTCAACAGATTAATTTGTTTTAAGGTTAATCTTATTTTACGGGTGTCGTCTTTTTCAAGAACAGAAGAATCGCGATCGTTGCTGTATCTTTGATCTACAGCAAAGTCGTTTGACGAATCTTTAAAATAAATGAATTCTCTTAGAAGCATAGTGTATTTAGTTATTAAGCTGGAGGAACAGCCGCTTCGGCACCGCCTGCGCCAGCATCTGCTGGAGGTGCTTCCATAGGCGCTTCTGCATCTTGTGTTGCAGCATCAGCAGATATAGCACCTGGTGTAATACCAGCGGATCTCATTTCAGCACCTGCATCAGTGGTTGGTTTTAAGTTTCCACCATTTTCTTCTTTCCACATACGCTCGTTTTCTGTGAGCTCTTCTTGTGTTAAACCTAAGAATCGTTTTAGTGCAAAACGTTTGCTTAGATGAGGAATTTCTTGTAGGGTAGCAAATGTAGCTGCGCGAGCTGTATCAAGTTCTGATTGTCTGTATGCTGCAAAATTCTGCGGAGGATTAAATTTTAATTCAAAAATACTAGAATCAATGTTAACACCGTTGCTGTATAACCATAACTTAAATTCTTGATCAAATGTTTCAACAATGTTATTTTGCAATCTCTTGCAGTATTCGTTGAAGCGTAATTCTTGAATATAAGCTGTTCCTACCTTTCCGTCTGCAAAGTTGTTTGCTTGTTCGTCGATAGCTGTAGGAAGATAAGAACTAGGTATTCTTAAAGCACGGAACAACTTATTAGTGAAATAGCGTAAGTCTGTAATTTCACCTAGGTTAGTACCGCCTGGTAGTGTTTCAACTTTAGATCCACGACCTTCTGCTGTCTGCGGAAAGAAGTAGTCTTCCGATGAGCTTAATGGATTATAACTAGCATCAACCATTGACTGACCACCACCTGTTGAGCTAGGAATACGTCTTTGTTGGATTTCATTCTTAACACGCTCAACAAAGCTCATAGCCATGTGTGCTGGCATGTTACCTACGTCAACGTAGAAAATACGTCTTTCAGGGGCACGTTGAATACGATAGATAATGATAGCATCTTCAAGCAATTCTTTCTGCTTGTAAACTTTGAATACTGATTCTAATAATGAATTACCAAACGGATAGTTGTTGTCTAGTCCTTCGCTTAATGAAATATGAATTACATTTTTAGCGTCAATGGTAATTTCGTTTGTTTGATTATGGAATCGTGTTCCTGGAGGTTGAGCTGCTGTGCCTACCATACCACGGGCAAGGCCACCGCCTGAAGTATAAGAACTAGTTCCGCTAGGTGCTGTATTTGTTGTACCATGAGGAGTGACCGCAACCATTTCTTTAAAATTAAAGTTGATATCACGTATCACATACTGCTCAGGAATTTTTCCTTCTGATTCGTTGACAATAATTTTAGAAACTTTAGCTGCATCAACAAACAACCATTTTTTAGTTTCTGGATCTCTAACAAAAAAGCAGTCCCCGTATTTGAAAGCATTTCTAACTATGCGAAAAATTCTAGTTTCAAATTGTTGTATCTTACTCCATTTCTGTAGACTTTCTTTGATTAACTTAACTTCAGTAGAAGTTGGTTGACCTCTAAACACTACATGGAATGGTGTTGAATTTTCTTTGTCTTTTTGAGTACAAAATTCTGTAAGGATGTCTAGGGCAGCATTAACTTCGCTGTCCATATCCATTGTATCATACTGCATATAGCGTTCTACACGATTTGGTGCGCCGGCATATACGTCTGGTAAGAAACTTGAATAGTTTGCTCGTGCAGGTCCTGGTCTACCACCGCCACTTATTGGGCTCGATGTAAAATTTTTGTTTTTATCTAAATTTACAGGTGTGAAGTATTTCTTCCAGGACATTATATTCTCTTTAATTAAGCAGCGGCGTATCCGTCAGAGCTAAGTGTTTTTTGTACTCTTAGTTGTTTTTCATTAACATCGCTGAGGTTTCTGTTAATTGTTATTAATTGATCCAGCTTAGTATTTAAGCTAGCCAGTAACGATTCAGCTGATTCTTGAGCAGGAGCCATTGGTCTAGTAGTACCACCAGCTTGTTGTTGTGCTCTACTACCGGTTTTTACTGATGCTGAAGCAGCGGCCATTTCTGAATTTGATGCTAGGGTTGTGTTTACCGTTGAACTTCCAGGCATTGCTGTTACAGGCGCTCCAGCTAGTCCGGCCATTTGAGAAGAATATTTGTCTACTTTGGCAGATATCTCTTGTCCAATTGCACCTTTCTTACGTATGTCTCCTCCAGCAATTTGGCTAGTTGCTAACAAATTAGCCTGCTCTTGGGTCATATTATTTGTATCAATGCCTAATTTCTTAGCCATACCTGCTTGGCCTTTCTTCATGTACCAAGCACTTACTTCGGCAGCAACCTGAGGATTGTCTAACAAATCTGGATTCTTAACTAACCTGTCGTCACCAAAAATAGCTTTAGATGCTGCGGCATAATTGCTCTTACCTGTAAGCTGAATAAATCCTCTTCCTCTAAATTTCCAACCATCGCCTGGATCAGTATTGCCCATACCTTGACCAATTTTAGTTCCTGATCCGTACATCATTTCAGCCATTTGTTTTGGATCGGATTTAATAGAATTTAATTCTGCATCTGTTTTTCCAGCAGCTCGCGATCCAAATATCTTACGGATTCTAGAATTATCTGTGCCACCATAGTTAAGATTTTCAGAAACATTTTTACCGCCAGTTTCCTTCATAACGTTGCCCATGGTTGCAGCAATCATCTTAGGATCAGTAATGCCTTGTTTAACTAGAGCTGCTTTGATCAACTCCATGTTTTGCTTAACATCTTGTTTCATAGCTGGCGGTGCAGTTCCGGGAACGGTACTACCGCCAGGAGTTTGAGTTTGAGCACCGGGCTGGGACATACCACTCTTAAAGTCTTTAAGATTTTGAATTGTATCGTGATAATTCTTTCCGCCAGGTGCGTTATCTGCTGCGGCCTGCGCACTAGCATCTGCTTTTTGATCTAATGCAGATTGTCTTGCGTCTCTGCCGTCAAAGAATTTTTTATCTCTTTCAGCTCTTGCTCTGTCTCTTGCTCGTTGGGCAGCTTCTTCTTTGGCTAGATTTTCTTTTCTGTTTTGCTCTAATTGTTTGTCGTGACCTATTCTATCATTAGCTAATTCTTCTCTTTCTTTTGCTAGTGCCTGTCTCTCTTCGTCAGTGGTATCGGTTAATCCCGGAATAGCATCTTTAATAGCATACCACATTTCTTTCATGCTCAATCCTAGAGATCTGAAAGAAAATTTAATTGAAGTAAGCACTTCGCCTAGTGTGTTAAATGAATTAAAGAAATTAGATACTGCGGTTTTTACTGCTTTAAATGCATCTACTACAGGATTTATAACAGGAGCTAATGCGCCCATTAAACTTCTAAAAGTATTTTTAAACCATGCAGCAGTTTCGTTTATTATGGGTTGGAAGTAATCTTTAAATGTTTTTGATACGCTATCAACCATTCTGCCAAGGAATGAAAATACAGGATAAAGAAAATCTTCAATTGTATCATAAATCATGATCATGCTTTTTTGCACAAATCCTACTACACTAACCAGTGTATTAAGAGGGAGCAATAGCGCATTCATAACCGTGCTTACTATGTTAAAATCTCCAGATACTTTATCTAACCAGTATCCTAAATATTGGAAAGGCGTTAATATTACGTTTAATATTTCTCCCAGAGTTTTAAATACTGGAGTAAGTATATCACTAATAAAGCTAACTACAGGTCTTATTATTGCTCCAAATACTTTAAATATTGGCACCACAAATGTTGAGACAAAATTTGCCAGCATACCAAACGTATCCATTAATGTATCTAACAGACCGCTGTTTAGCAATACCTGTGTAAAGCTATTAGACATTTCGGCTAGTCTAGCTTTTGATTGTTCAATTTTTTTGTTTAGACCGTCTTGACCTTTTGCTGCTTTATCTTGTTCATTTGCTGTTTGTACTACTGCGTCTTTTTGAAGTTTTAATCCAGATACTACAGCAGATGTTGCGCCATCCATATCTCTATTTGCTGCTAAAGTTTTACCGTATTGTTGCATAACACGTTTACTGCCTTCAGCTAACAGATTATTCATCTTATTTCGTTCAGCTAAAGTTAATGCTTCACCTTTATCAAGTTTTGCATGGTACTTCTGTAATTCATTCATTACATCAGCACCCATCAGAGAGGCTATTTTTCCATTTTCTTCCGTTGTTACGGTACCTGTAGTAATAACATCTTTAACAAATCCTTGTAATGCATCAGGAGTTTGTGTCATTAAAGAATCAAAACTCTTTCTAGTTTTTTCATCTTTTGTACTAAGCATGGCTTGATATTGTCCATCTTTTGCCAAGCGTTCCATTTTAGCTTCTTGCTGCTTTCTATCTTCTCCTGTGATTTTTGCTAGTGCATCTAATTCTTTCATGTAACTTTTTGCACCGTTAGCTAATTCTTGAGTAGTCATATTCTGACTACGACCAGTTAGTCTCATTAGTTTACCGTAGCCAGCTAACCCTTCGTTGATTTCCTGTGTAGAAAATCCTAAGGCGTATAAATCGTTGCTCGATGATCTTAATGCTTTTGAAACTGCTCCAAATCTTTTTGCGCCTTCTTCAACGGTGCCACCAAAACCTAACATACCTACACCATTGCTTTTAACCAGTGCACCAAATTGTTCCATAGTCATACCGGCCTGGCTAGCAGTTGCAATAAATCGATTCATACTGCCGCCAAATGATGCGCCTGCAGATGCTGCACTTTGATATGACTTTGCTGATTTTTCTGCGGCTTCTGCTACTGCGCCAAAGACTGCTGCTAATGTTCCACCTACTATTGGTATAGCATTCATTGAACTAGCAGCATTTGTAAGACTATCACCTACATTAGACAAATCCTTAATTAGGTTTGCAGAAGCTGCACCAACTTCTAAGAACTTCATAGCAACCTGACCAGCAACTCCTGCAACACCGCCTAGTCCTTTTGCCAGTGCTCCTAATCCTTTAGTTACTCCGCCGACACCTTTGTTTAATGGTCCCATGCCGCCACCTGCACCGCCACCTGCACCGCCACCTGCTCCAACACCCGCGCCGCCTCCGCGACCACCACCGGTATTCCTTTGAACACCTTGCATAGCTTTTAGGATTTCTCGTAAGGTTTCCTCAGTAGCTGCATTTTTAGCTTCTACTAATCCAATACCCGGGATATCGATCATTACTGGTTGTGCCATAGATTATTTTTTTCCAGAAATCTGCGCATATAAATACTTGTCGCTAATTGTATTTATTGGAGATAAAAATGGCAGATATTGAACAGATGCAAAAAAGAGGACAAAATCCGTTAACAAATTGGTTCAGACAACCTAAAATTTATATTAGGTTACCGTCTAACGGTGAATATTATCCTCCTGGATCGTTAGATGTTAGTGCCAATGGGGATTATCCAGTATATGCAATGACTGCCAAAGACGAATTAATGTTTAAAACACCTGATGCATTATTGAGTGGTCAAAGCACGGTTGAAGTTATTAAAAGCTGTTTTCCGGCTATTTTAGACCCTTGGAAAATGCCTAGCATCGATGTTGATGCTGTGTTAATTGCTATTCGTGTTGCTACATATGGCGAAAAGATGGATGTTACAACTAATTGTGTAGCATGTAACGAAGAAAATTCATATGATGTTAATTTAGTTCAACGATTAGAAGAATTGTCTCAATTTAAATATCATTCTGTGGTCGATTGTGATCCATTGGTCGTACATATTAGACCTTACACTTATCAAGAATTAACAAAAACAAGTATTAAAACTTTTGAGCAACAACGAATTTTTAGTATTGTTAATGATGAAAGTATAAGCGACGAGGAAAAATTGAAAAAATTTGGTGAAAGTTTCATTAAATTAACGGAACTTACCGTTGATGTTATCGCTGGATGTATTAGTAAAATTGAGACTCCAGACGGTAGTGTTACTGATAATCAATTTATTAGAGAGTTTATTGACAACGCACAAAAAGATGTATTTGATAAAATTTCAAAACACGTACAGGATCTAAAGAAAGACGCTGACATGCCTGATGTGCATGTTAAGTGTTCTGCGTGTGGGCATGAATTTGATATGACCGTATCAATGGATCAATCAAATTTTTTCGCGGTAAGATCTTAAACCTCTCGGTGCCCGAGATCTTACAGATATCCAAAGACCTAGACAAAGAGGCCCGAGAGATTAAGAAAGATGTACTCAAGATGTGTTGGTTTATGAGAGGCCTTTCTTATGCCGAAGGCATGACTTTGAGTTGGGAAGAAAGAGATATTGTTGGAGAGATTATCAAAGACAATCTCGAAACTACTAAAAAATCCGGATTGCCGTTCTTTTAAAGTTTTTGTTGTATTTGTTGAGCTATTCTAAGAAGTCTAGGATCTTCTATCTGCTTACCTTGTGCTGCGGCATCTAAAATTTGTTTCAACGCATTAGTATCTACATCTTGTAATGCAGAAGGAGCAGAATCTTTGGATTGAGGTTGAGCAGGTTCACTACCCCCTCTTGGTCTTCCTAACATTCCTGTGCCTTTCCATTTTTCAGCACCTTGTTTAAATTGTTGAGCAGCGCCTGCGGCGACACCGGCTGCTGTTCCAACACCTTTGGCAACTTTACCTACAGCAGATCCTAGCTTACCAATTAGTCCAGCTTCGTCTACAATTTCTTTAAATCTCATTATTGTTTCCTGTAAAAACTAAAACCTTCTGACATAACTTTACCTTTTCTAATAACGCTATCAGAAGTAACACCCATTAGTCTTTCACGATCTGCATCAATTTCTGCCTGGCTCGGTGCTGCTGGTTTCTTCTTGGCAACTTTCTTATTCTTTGTAGGAGGAGCTTCTCCCGCAGGAGCTGCTGGAGCTGCCGTCGGTGTTGCTGTTGGCGCTGCGGTTGGTGTTGCCGAAGCTCCGCCTGCTGGCGCTGCGGCATTAGGATTATTTGGATTAGCTTTATGAACTTTTCCAGTTGCGGTTGTAGTAGTTGTGCCACCTGTACTGCTAGTAGCAGTTGGTGCTGCTGCTGGTTTTTGTCCTGAAAGATCTTTAACCATTGCACCCATTGCCCCGCCTGCCTTTTTTCCAGCTGCTGGTTTTGCTGCTGGTTTTGCCATAGCCGCTTTTACTTTTGGATCGCTTTGTAACATTGTTACAATTTCTTTTTTCTGTTCAGGTTGCAATGATGAAATTGCTTTCTGTGCTTTGGCATAAGCGGTATCCGCTTTTGGATTAGCTGCCGGTGCTGCTGCTGGTGCTCCATCGTTACCTGCTGCGCCTGCTGGTTTTGCTGCTGGTGCTGCTGGTTCGTCTAAAGTGGGTTCAATTCGGTTACCAGGGGTTCCGGGTGCACCTGCTGCACCATCTTTACCTGCTGCCGCTGCTGGTGCTGCTGCTCCAGGTGCTCCATCTTTACCTGCTGCCGCTGCTGGTGCTGCTGCTCCAGGTGCTCCATCTTTGCCTGCTGCTCCAGGTGCTCCATCTTTACCTGCTGCTCCAGGTGCTCCGGGTGCTCCTGCTGCTCCGTCCATACCTCCGCCGCCACCGCCACCTGTACCACCACTTGCAGGTGCTCCACTACTACTGGCTTTAGCAGCTGGTGCTTCTGCATTAGGATCTGGATCACCGGCTACAGCAGCTTTGCCACTTTGATAACCTTTTTTCACTGCACGACCAATGCCTGCAATTCCGCCTGCTACTGCGCCTACTCCTTTAGCTACTCCTCCTACTGCTTTACCGATGCCTCTACCTACAGCACCAAAAGCATTGCCTATTGGACCTTCTTCTAATTTTGATTCAACTAATATTTCATGTATTTTCATTTTGTTGTCCTTAGGCTGCTGCTGGTTGTGCAGGAGCGGCAGCAGGTGCTGCTGCTTTCTGTTCTGGTTGTTTGGTTAGATATTTTAGCAATCTTGCTTTTCTGTCAACTGGTAAACTGGCTATCAGTTGTTTGACCTGTTCAATATCCATAGCACCTGGTGCTGCCGCAGCAGGTATTTTTAAATTTTTGTAGACATTGTCAATGACTTCCGGTGACACACCCTGTTTACCCAAGAACGCTTTGAGTTCTTCGGAATCCATTGGCGATCCTGCCTTTTGCCAAGCTGAGTTTAATTTGTCAGCGGTAACTTTGGTAGTGATATTCTTACCTATTTGTTTGGCTTTGCCAGCTACAGCTCCTGCGGCCTGACCAGCTTTGTCTTTGATCCAGTCCATAGGACCTTCAATTAACTTGCCTTCGCTTAACATTTGATCGTTGCGAGCGCACACACGATTAAAAATCATGTAGACTTGACCTTCGCTTAATGCTTTGCCTGTTCTTATTATACTAGAATTAACTGGAATCTCGTTTGCTGCACGAAGCATTTTATCTAGTAGATTATAATGAGCTGTAAGTGCCGCTTCTTTTGCAGGATCTGCGTTACTCAGCGCATTTGCTATAAATCCTTGCGAAGCCTGTAAATGTTGTAGATCAGAGGTAGATAGTTGTCCAGCGGCAATACTATCAGCAATTCTTTTAATTGTAGCATCGGCCATAGAGTCCGAAGCTAGGCCTTTGAACATCTCAGCACCGGCACCTTTGGCTACTTCGCCTGCGCTGCTGGCAGCAGAACCTGCTGCATCTAGTGCGCCATCTGGAGCTCTTAGAGCACCTCGTAGATCTCTGGCTTTGGCCATGGCATCAAAACCTTTTTCAGTATCTGCTACTCCTGCCATAGCATCACTGGAAATTGATCCACTGCTGATACCAGGAGTTGCCATTTGTCCATTATTGGTCAAATCGGCAAATGTTTTCATGTCCATGGTTTTTAATGGTATGTCACCAGTGAATACTTTTACACCGTTAGCGTCAAATACCTGTAGAGAGTCACCGCTTGAAGAAAATGTATATCCTTTGTCAGGCGGAAACTTATTGAGAATTCTATCTTGGAATGCTTGATCAGCAGCTAGACCCTGTTGCATGTCACCGGCCGGTAGTGCTCCATCCCCTCCCTCAGGCTTACCTTTAAGATAATCTCCAAGTTTAGAAGCACCATATGCCATTGCGCCAGTCTTAGCGCCTGAATAGGCAGCAGATGAAAATCTTTCGCCTTGTAATAATTTGTCTGCCATTTTTAACAGACCTAATGCCGCAGCACCTGCAACACCAGCGCCTGTGATACCTGCTAGAGCAATGATTGTTGCGTAGATAGCACCTTGTGCCACAGGATGTTTTTTAGCAAAGTCACGATACTTCTGTACCCATTTGTTGACTTGCCCGTTGAATTCTGGATCAGCTGCGCCCATGCCAACTTTAGACAGCGCATCACTGACTTTCTGATCAAAACCTTTAATAGGTCCTGAGTTTTGAATTTTTGTTTTGAGATCTTCCCATGCTTTGTTTACCGCAGTAACAGCATCCTTGCCTTTGCCTAGTGCAGTTCTATTACCACCTGCCTCAGTAGCACCTTTTTCAATCTCAGCAAAGAGACTTTGAATTTGATCAGCAGTTAGAGCTGCTTCCTTTAATTTTAAGCCTGTGCTTTCCCATAGACGTACTAATCGAATATGATCATAATCTAGATTTTCTGTGAGATAGCTAGTTTGTAGTTGTTGTAATCGCATTTAATGATCCAAAGAATTATTGTTTATTTATTTTAAAAAATGAGCTAACGCTCATTTGCGTTTTCGCTTACGCTCAACGCATGTTTTCTTTCTTAGAATTTACAAGTGGTGCTAATAATTAACTGCGAAGCAGTTTTAAGATTATCTAGATTGTTCAGTCACACTTAGCCCAGCTAAGGGCTAAGAAATTTGAACATTATCTGAGTTGCACAATGTCACACAGCGTTAGAGCAGTTACAGAGGCGGTTGTCCGGTACCTCGAGCTCCGTCTTATCACAACGGCAGTCTACAAATATACGCTATCATACCTGCAGACGTGGGGTTTTTCTCCCCTCTTTTTACCTTTTTATATCCTTTTCAAACAACTAAATCGCAGGCTTTAAGCGATCTTCATCCATAACGGGTAGTAGTTGAGTACCTTTGCGGCAAGGAATTCCGTCCCTGTGTACACGTAGACCAGGTTTAGAGCGCATGAAATTACAGCCTGCGCTAGCCAAAAAACCGCTTTATTTTGCCTTTTTATGTTCTTCTAGACGTTGCCTAAGTATGTTTGAACCGCCTACTCTGACGTTTATAATGCCATTATAATAGTCATCTGTTTCTAAAACCCTGCGTTCAAACTGCTCTCTTGCCTCTAGATATGACATTTCTGCCTTGGATTTGCAAAGGTAAAGTATTTCTCTTGTGAAATTTTCCGGACCTAATGCTTGGACGTCTGCGTTTAACCTATCAGATGAGCCGTAATAATCGCGCCAATCGCTTTCGACTACGGATCTTCTTTTAAGTTTTTTGCCTTTAAGTGGTGGTTTAGTACGTTTGAATTGTGCTAGTTTCTTGCCTATGTACTTCTGCCCGGATTTGAGATTCGTGATGATATAAACAAAGCCAATATAGCCTTCGGGTATTTCTTCAATTGATTGATTTTGATACGTCCATTGCACTCACTTAGTTACCTTGGGTGGTCTACCCAACTTGCCTTTTCTGGCTAACTTTCTCTGCTCGCGCTTTTCTTGTATCTCTACTCGCCTTGTACTTGCCTCGTTGCGTATTTCTGAAAGCCAATATCGTGCCTTAATGCCTGCTTCGTCTGAGCCTTTGTATTCAAAACGTTCCTGCCATTTAAAGTATTCTTGGAACGCTTTGATCATTTTATCATGAGATTCTGTGGTCATGTAGCTACTATTTCAACATCGTTGCTGTAACTAGTAAACCCGTTTTCTTTAATAACCTTTAACACATGGTTTACACGGCTAGTTAAGTCGTCTCTGTGCGAAATTAAGAACACATTTTTATCACGCTCACGAGTCATCTTTTTAAGTACAGCAATTGAACTTTCAACACCGCTAGCATCCATGCCCGAATCAACTAATTCGTCGATAAACAATAAGTTGATGCTGTGATACAAGTTTTCCCACACATCACGAAACGCCCACGACATAGATAATATCAATCTATTTCGTTCACCGCGACTTAAATTGTCAAAATCAAGATCCTGACCTAGCTGTGTAATAATAACACTTAGGTCATTTTGAAATTCCACAATGTGGGGAAGACCAATTCTATCTAGATAATGTGTAAGACGTTGATTTAAGAACGCTAAGTTTTGATCAATAATACGTTTACGTACAAAACTATCTTTATTTGTTAATAGTTTGTATAAAAACTCTTGGTGATCCTTAACTTTTGTTAGATTGTTAACAGCATGCCAGTCAATTTCTTGAACAGCAGTCTTTTTAAGTTCTTCAATTTGCTCACCATACGGATTTATTTCAACATCTTTAACGGCAATATCTTTTTCTAAACTATCTAGTGTGTTTTTATGATTCAATGCTTCTTCTAGATTGTCATAAGATACGCTTGGACATACCCCTAAGGTTCCAATTAATCCCAGTGCTTCATTTAGATCAGCAAGTTCTTTCTTATGCTCGTCAACTAGTGTTTGACTATCGGTAACTTGTTTAGCCTTGGTGCTTAACATAGTTTCGTGTTTCTCGTCATGCAGATCCTGACCACAGCTATGACATTTATGATCTGCTAAACTTACTAGTTCTTTTTCTAAACGTTCAAACACTCGTTGTTCTTTTTCTAAAGTAGACGTTTGTTTTGCAATCAACGCAGTTAAACTATCAAGTTCTTTTTTGTTTTTGTTCCACTCAACTAAAGCACGTTGGTTGGCAATTTCTTCTTCAATATTAATATTGCTTAATAGATCAATACTTTTCCTAAGATCCTCTAAAGATTTTTCTTTTTGATCTTCCCAAATCTTTTGTTTTCTTTCTAAAGCTTCGATGCTTTGCTGAATTCTATCATTGCTGACTTTAATAGTCTCAATTCTTGTGTTTTCAGTAGAAATAGCATCTTTGGTAATTTTAATTTGTTCTTTAAGAGCTTCTGCTTTTTCGGATAGTTGTGTAATACCTAATAGCTGTTCAATAATACTGCGCTGATCAGCAGCTTTCATACTAAGGAACGGCTCAGTATAGGTATTAAGGGCCACTAAATGTTTAAACATTTCGTGACTCATGCCAATCATTTCGTCAATGGCTTTTTGTGTTTCTCTAGAATCGCCTTGCGATTCATCTAGGTCTTGTAGTTCTTGCTCTTGACCGTTGATACTAAACTTCAACAAGTTAGGCTTACGGCCTCTTTCAATATGATATTCGATACCGTCTTTTTCAAATGTAACGGTACACAACATGCCTTTGCTGTTAATTTTGTTAATTAGGTTGTCTTTTTTGATATTAGTCAATGCTTGCCCGTAGATTGCATAGCTAAGACCATTAATGATTGTAGTTTTACCTGTGCCGTTACGAGCTCCGCTGTCATCCCCACCTAGGTCTAAGTTCTCGCCCAGAACTAATGTGAGCTGTCCTTTATCAAAATCAATTGCTTGAGTTTGATTGCCAACGCTCATAAAGTTTCTAACGGTTAAATTTTTAATTTTTATCATAATTCTCTATAGATCTCCAACAAGAGATTCTTTTCATACGTATCGCTTTCAATAGCATTGATTTGATTCATTACAATTGTGTCTACGCTTTCGAAATTGATATCGATAGGTACAGCATTGCTTTCTACTTCTACCTTTTCGGGTATCAGCATTAATTCTCGTAATTTATACTGCGGTACAAATTGTTCTTTGATAAAGTTTGCTTCTTCAAATGTAATAGGAAGATCGATAGTAACTCGACAATGCATCTTTTCTCTTAAAAGCGCATCTGGACTATCGATGATCTGACTTAATTTGTAAGTTCTATATACGGGCTGTTCGGGCCAAGTATGATATTCAGGCTTACCACCCCACTCGAGAATCATCATACCGCGATCGTCGTCGCTAGCATCTGCGTAGTTATGGGGGAACGCATTACCAATGTATACAATGTTGTTGGTAGATTGACGTTTATGGAAGTGCCCAGAGAAAACATATTGTTGATTTACAAAATGATCTCTCTGTAATTGCCCATGATCGGGCATCTGTACCATAGCATTCATCATAAACAGAGGAAGTTCGAAATGCCCAAATACATACTGACTTTTAATTTTTGGAATTTCTTTCCATTCGTCGCCTACTAACCAAGGCATAATAGTAACATTGCCTTCAGTTAACGTATCCTTGATGGGTACAACGTTAGGAAACAAACGCATAAACTCAATAGAATTAATTTCACGTTTATCTTTATAGAACAAATCGTGATTTCCTAAAATGAAATATACCTTTTCGAAAGAATTACTCAATGTTTCTAAATTAGAAACGGTATAATTCATAGTACTCACATCAGTGGTTGAGCGATTATGATGCCAGTCGCCTAAGAATATGGCTGTTTCGCATCCTTGCTCTTTTGCAGTCTTACAAAACCAATTTACAAAATCTTCACAATCTTGATTATGAGTCCTGCTTCCTGATTTTAATCCAAAGTGAATGTCAGTGAAACATGCTGCTTTTTTAAATAGATTCATAGTTATAGTATAACACCTTTGTTTATTGGGATCAATCCCAATCGCTGCCGTCTACGCTGCCGCTGACCACTGGACCACTACTGCCACCACCAGCATTTTGTCTAGTCCAGCTTGGGTTCATTCCATTCATTTCGAGAATGTCGTCTCGAATGTTTTGATTGCGTTTTTCAATGTTGATAATTCTAACGAATGAATTAGTGACAGCAGCAGTATAGTAAGCAAAAGGATTATCAGATTTACTTTCATCAAATTGAAGTCCTATTTGAGTTAGTTGAAGAATGGCTTGCCCACGCATTTCGTCGTTGTAGGTATAACCTCGAACGTTTCCTCTAGTTGCATATCTCTCACAAAGTTTAATAAACATTCTAGCTAAGTTGTTAGTCATCTGCCCGTGGTCTTTAGAAAACTTACCGTTAGTTAAATCGCCTTTCCAATGACTTTTGCCTACACAAATTAAGTTATCGTTTTCATCAAACTTCCAATGCTGGAATGGGGGAAAGTTTACTTTCTCGTGGCTGTCAGCGGTATTCTTCAAAGTCTTTTTGCGACCTGGTGCTAACGGCACATGTTCAAAGGTCATAACTCTGAATACAACATCCTGTTTGCCAATTTTTTTATAATCTACTTCAAAATCTTTAGCTGGGAATTTTTTACCCCCTGATTGTGCAATTTCGTGAGCTTCTTTACCTAACCTTGTTGCTTTATTTCTTTTAGCTTCTGCAATAGTTCTAACATTAATTTTTGCTAAATTTGGTATGATCATATCATAGGTTGAATATGCAGGATCTGTAAAGCTACAGAACGTAATTTTGCTTCTATGTATTTCTTTTAATAAATCTTTATTGGTAAGATACTTTATTTTTGGTGGTTGTATCATCGATAGAATTCTCCTGTTAATTAATATAATAGCACATTTTTTTAATAATAAATAGTCTAAAGGAACTCAATTTATGGCCAGATCAGCAAATCCACAAGCATCAATCATAGCACAGGTTTCGGCAGCATTAGCTCCGGCAGCGGCATCCTCGGGAAATCCTATTCCCGGAATACAAGCTGACCTTGGAAAATTGCAGGTTGGCGAAACCGTATCAAGAGTTGCTAACGGTGGTGGATACGGAAATTTTACCGGAACTAGCCAAAGCGCATTAGGCGGTGCAGGAAATGCTGTACAAACAGCAGTAGCTGGTGCTGGTGCTGGATTAAGAAATCTAGGTAATGTTGCAGGTAGCATCAGTAATATTGCATCAGATATTGGTAGATCTATAGATAAAATTGCATCTGGCGGATTAGCTTCCGGAATTGCCGGAATAGCATCAAAAATTTCAGGTGCTGCCGGCCAACTTAATAATCTATTAAGCGGAATTCGAGGAGCAAATTTACCAGCAGGCGGCGAACTTTTTTCCTCAGGGGCAGGAGAAGTCACTGAGCTCAAAGAAATCAATTCAGAAGATTGGCGTGTTCGTATAGATTGCAATTGGGATCTTTTTAAATCGGATCTTTTTAATCAAACTTTAAAACCTACTGGCGGAATGGTTTGGCCTTTCATACCAAACATTACTTTATCGTCAAAAGCAAATTACACACAACAAGATCCAGTACATAGTAATTATTCATTCCAGGCCTACAAGAACAGCCAAATTGACGACATTCAAATTGCCGGAGAGTTTAGTTGTGAAACTACGAGAGATGCTTTATATTGGATTGCCGCAACAAGATTTTTAAGATCATCAACTAAAATGTTTTTTGGAACAGGAGAAAACGTAGGCAATCCTCCTATTATTTGTCGCTTACACGGGTATGGTGCTAATATTTTTAATGGAGTTCCTGTAGTTATAAAATCTTTCCAAGTAGATCTAAAAGACGATGTGCAATATATTAAATGTGAGGCCAACGGATTAGCTACCACATGGGTGCCAGTGATGAGTACTATATCTGTTACCGTTGCACCAATATACAATAGAACAAGATTGAGAGACTTCAGCTTAGAAGACTTTGCACAAGGTGCCACTACAAGAAATTATGGATTCCACTAATTATGGTAACTTATTCTAAAGCATCACCGTATTCAGAAACAACACAAAATCCTTTTTATCTAGACCTGTTGACTATTCGTCCAGTGCCAGCTGAAAAAGATGATTTCTATTATACAATTGAAAGTCAATACAATCATAGACCTGACCTTTTAGCCTACGACTTATACGGCGATCCAAAGCTATGGTGGGTATTTGTTCAAAGAAACATGAGCGTGTTAAAAGATCCTATCTATGATTTCGAACCAGGAAAGAAAATTTATATCCCTAAAAAGACAAATCTTCAAAGATATCTAGGAGTGTAAATGGGAGTCTTTGACACAACCGCATCGCAGTTTGCAGCAAAAATATCTTCAGTTGTTTCCGGTGCAGGTCAGGTTGCAGGAAATTTTGTCAATGCGGCAAGAAATATTGGCACAGCAGCGGTCACTGCATTGGGTAATAAACCCGACGGCACACCTTTATTATTAAATGCACTTAAAACATCACTACCACAAGGAACTGCGGAAGTTATTGGTCGAGCAACTTCGCCTGGTGCAACATTATCAGATCTTTCAAGTTTATTATCAATTACTGAAGATGCAAGTTTTAGAAAAAGATACACAACTAGAGGACAAAGAAATGTTTTAGAATCTTTTGCTAGTTACAATGTATTGTTTACTATGGCTGCGCTAACAAAAGATCAAGCCAACAATCCTTTTTCTTATAGAAACAATCCAGCTTCTTTACAAAATATTGTTTTTTCTTCCGCTGGCAGATTTGGCGGTAACAGAGTTGCTACAGCATACGGAACACCAGAATATTTTGTTAACGGTTTTTCAATAACATCTATTCCTACAGGCACAGAAGCTCAAGGTTCGTCAATACAAACTAACATAGAGTTTGACATATACGAGCCATATTCTATGGGATTATTTTTACAAAGTTTACAGGTTGCGGCAATAAATGCAGAACAACCAAACTATCTAAATGGTACACCGTATCTAATTATTATGGAGTTCGTAGGTTTTAATGCAGACGGCCGATCAATTAGTCCAGTTAAACCAAAATATTTTGTTGTAACTTTACGTAATACAACTTTTAAAACTGATGAAGGCGGATCTCGATATACCTTACAGGCGATTCCGTATAATCTCCAGGGTTTTAGCAGCGTTATTAATAACACATTTAATGACATTGCCTTAACTGGGAATTCTGTTAAAGAAGTTTTAACTACCAGCGACAGAAGTTTATGTATTGCTCTAAACGAGCAAGAAATTAGAAAGGTAGGCAAAGACGGTAAAAAAATAGCCGATGTTTATGAAGTTCATTTTCCAGAAGCTGTTAATACACCAATATCTCTATCCAGTCCAATTACAGAAGCAGTTAAAAGAGCAACCTTAGATCCAAAGAATGAAACTATTTTAAGAGAAGCGGGAAAGTCATATAAAAATTCTCCTGAATTTGGTGATAACGAAATTGGAGGAGCAGGTTTTGGATTTAGCCCCACCTCGGGAGGAAACTTTGTTTATACAAGAGCATCAGACGCCATCGATCCAAAGACTGGAGTAGTAATTAGAGAACAAGTAACTATTAATCCTAAGAATAGAACTTTCCAGTTTGCTCAAGGTCAAACAATTACTACAATTATAACACAAACGGTATTGAGTTCTGATTATGCTACTGAAGCAATTAAAGAGCAGAATTTTATTACCCCTGAAGGATATGTTAAGTGGTTTAGAGTTGATGTACAAATTCAGTTGACCGAATGGGATGACTCGTTGGGGCAGTGGGGTAAACGGATTATCTATAGGGTACTCCCGTATCTAGTTCATTGTAGTGTTTTTAGCAATACAGGTGCAGTACCACCAGGCTACGCATCTATCGCTAAATCTATTGTTAAAGAATACAATTACATTTACACAGGTCAAAATCTTGATGTTTTAAAATTTGACATTGACATTAATAATGCTTTCTTTACCGCAATTTCTCCAACAACACAATCGGATTCTGGTAAACTTAAAAACCCAGATCAAGAATCGGGTGGAGAAACTGAAGTTTCAAAAGCAGAAACACAACAAGGTGCCGGCGGCGTTAATGCAACTGCTGGAGCGAAGACCGGTGGAGTTACTACTAAACCTAGTCAGGATCTTAAATTACCGTTTGGCGGATCTGGAAATTTAAGCACTGAACAAATAGTTGCAAATAATTTTCATTCTGCATTTCTACAAAACGTAACTAATATGGTTAGCATCAACATTGAAATTCTTGGAGACCCTTATTGGATTTCTGACAGCGGCCAAGGCGGATACTTTGCAGGCCCAGGCGAAACCGGTATGATAAATTCAGATGGTAATGCTGATTACGAAGGTGGTGACACTTATATGTTTTTAAGATTTAGAACGCCAATTGAACCAATACCCTATAATGGAACTTTTGATTTTCCTGACGAAACAGAAAGCCCGTTTAGTGGAATTTATAAAGTGACCAAAGTAGTAAGTACCGTCCGCGATGGCATATTCAAACAAGCAATAACTGGAATTCGTATGAGCTATCAGGTTAACGATTTCGATCAACCGCTCAAACCAATTGCTAAAGACGTAATGCAATACAAAACAGAATCTGTTGAACCTACTCCGTCGGGTTTTGCAGGCTCTGACGATAATACAGAGTATACATAACATGGCAACAGAAATAAGAAAATCAGAAAAGAAAGGCAAAGACGTAGGGACAGGTCCCTATCTTGCCAAAGTTGTTAGCCATCTAGATCCTTCTTTTATGGGAGGTCTCGAAGTTACTTTACTACGGGAATCTGGAAATAGCATAGGCGATGACACACAAACTTATACGGTAAAATGTGCTACCCCATTTTATGGAAGCACAGCCTACGAGTTTATGGGAAACAATACTGGTAATGACGAGGCCTATAACGACACTCAAAAATCATACGGCATGTGGTTCGTGCCTCCCGATGTTGGTGTTACGGTGCTGGTAACGTTTATTGACGGTAACCCAGCAGACGGCTATTGGTTTGCCTGCATTCCTAGTAAGTTTGGTAATCAGATGATTCCGGCAATTGGCGCAACTACTGACAATGATGCTTCTCCTGCACAAAAAGAAAAATATGCAACTTCTTCTCCGTTGCCTGTGGCTGAAATAAATCGTAAAGCTAATGATCTAACTCAAAACATGGCAGTTGATAAGGTTAAAAAACCAGTACATCCTTTAGCAGATAGATTTCTTGAACAGGGATTGTTAGAAGACGACACACGGGGATATTCAACAACCAGTGCTAGAAGAGAAGTTCCTAACATGTCGTTTGGTATATTATCGCCCGGTCCGTTAGATCGTCGACCAGGTGCTACAAGAAAGTTTGTTGGAACTAAACAAACGCCATCTTCTGCTCCTGTTCCTGTTAGTAGAGTTGGCGGAACACAATTTGTTATGGATGACGGCGACGCACGATATCAAAGAAAAACTTCAGCAGCCGAAGGTCCTTCAGAGTACGCAGATACACAAAATAACGAAACAGGAAATCCAGAGATTCCTTCCAGTGAGTATTTTAGAATTCGTACAAGAACAGGGCATCAAATACTGATGCACAATTCAGAGGATTTAATTTACATCGGCAATGCTAGAGGCACTTCTTGGGTCGAATTAACCAGCAACGGAAAAATTGAAATTTTTTCTGAAGATAGTATCAGTGTACATACTAAAAACGATTTAAACATTCGCGCCGATAGAGATATTAATTTAGAAGCCGGTAGAAATGTTAACATTAAAGCCGCAGCAGATTACAGCAAAGATGCGGACAAAGACGATTTAGGTTTTGACAGCGGACGAGTTCAAATTGAAAGTAAGCACGACACAAAAATTATCATAGGTAAAGGCGGTAAGATAACAACCACTAAAGATTTAGAAATTTTTACAACGTTATCAAATAATTTTACCGCAGGAGTATCAACAAATATTTTAAGTACGGTTGGACATTTTGAAACAGCAGGAGTTATTCATATGAATGGAGTTCCTGCAACACCGGCAGTTCCTGCAACATCGTTGTCGACATATGAAAGCATTGTAACAGATAAAAGTTTGGAATGGGCAAAAACAAAGTATTTCCAAGAAACACCTTTGAAAAGTATTATCAAACGTATTCCTATGCACGAGCCATGGCCACTCCATGAAAACTACGGCCCTAAATTGTATACTCCTAATTTAACTGATAGGGAACTAGAATAAGGATTTATTATGGCAAAATTATATAATCAAAAGTCAGTAGCAAATAACATCGCATCTGTAGGAACACAGGGGAGTCTTTCTCATACCTACAAAGGTTTTAGTTCCAAAGAATCTAAGACCGGTTTTAAATTATACGACATTGATTTAGTTAAGCAGGATCTTATAAATCACCTTTACATTCGTAAGGGAGAAAAGTTGGAAAACCCGGAGTTTGGGACCGTTATTTGGGATATACTATTTGAACCCATGACGGAAGATGTTAAGAAAATTATAACTCAGGATATTGAGCAAATTATTAACTATGATCCGAGAATTGTTGTAAATTCTATATCTGTAGATAGCACAGATATGGGAATTAGGATTGAAGCAGAAATTATCTATGTGCCGTTTAACGTAACAGAACGCATGAGTTTTGACTTCGATAAGAACAATTCTATCATTAAATGAGCAGTTAATTTTTTCAAATAAATATCGAGTAAGGATAAAATCATGACGGTAACTGCTAGACAAAATAATTTAATTTTAAACGAAGACTGGACGCGAATATACCAGACATTTAAAAATGCGGATTTCAAATCTTATGATTTTGAAAATCTTCGCAGAGTCATCATCACATATCTACGTGAAAATTATCCAGAAGATTTCAACGATTATATTGAAAGTTCTGAATACATGGCTCTTATTGATGCTGTGGCATTTTTAGGTCAAAGTCTAAGTTTCCGTATTGATCTAGCATCTAGAGAAAACTTTATTGAGCTAGCTGAAAGAAAAGACAGCGTTCTGCGTATTGCTCGCATGTTAAGCTATAATGCAAAAAGAAACATAGCTGCCCAAGGTTTATTAAAATTTGATACCGTAAGCACCACAGAAGATTTAGTTGACAGCAATGGAAAAAACCTGTCTCAACAAACAATTATTTGGAACGATACTACTAATCCCAATTGGCAAGAACAATTCATTTTAGTATTAAATGCTGCTATGGCAGACAACACCGAGTTTGGCAAAAGCCAAGGTTCAGCAACTATACAGGGTGTGCCATCAGACCAATACAGGCTTAGAACCACAAGTCAAGATGTTCCAATTTTTAGCTTTACAAAAAATGTATCCGGTAGAAGAATGGCATTTGAGCTTGTAAGCACAAGTTTTAAAAATAAAGAAGTTTTCTACGAGGAAGATCCATATCCGGGAAATCAGTTAGGGTTTGTTTATCGTCAAGACGGTAGAGGCGCAGCTAGTCCTAACACTGGTTTCTTTCTAATGTTTAAACAAGGCAGTTTAGAACTTGCAGACTTTAATATTGATGTGCCGACTTCTAATGAAGTTGTGGCAATCAATACAGAAGGAGTTAACAACGACGACATCTGGTTGTTCTCTTTATCGGCCGGAGGAGTACAATTAGACAAGTGGACTAAAGTTTCAGACATCACAGGAAATAACATTGCCTATAATAGTATTGTGAATAGTGTAAGAAATATCTATGCAGTGGCTTCAAAAGAAGACGATCGTGTAGAATTACAATTTGCTGATGGTGTCTACGGAACTTTACCGCAAGGATCATTTAGAACCTATTATAGAATTAGTAACGGAATAGTATATCAAATCGCCCCAACTGATATGCGAGGTATTAATATTTCTATTCCTTATGCTAACAAACAAGGCGTGGCTCATACCTTAACAATTAGTATGAGTTTAAAATACACGGTTTCAAATTCGTCAGCATCCGAATCAGTTGAAAGCATTAGAGCAAATGCTCCTGCGCAATATTATACACAGAATAGAATGATCACCGGAGAAGATTATAATCTGGCTCCGTTGGCAAACTCACAAGAAATTATTAAGGTAAAAGCAATCAATAGAACTAGCAGCGGCATTAGTCGTAATTTTGATATTATTGATGCTAGCGGAAAATATTCCAATGTCAATGTATTTGCTGACGACGGATTCATTTATAAAAATGAAACTGAAGAATCATTAGCTTTTAAATTTAACAACAGAGTAGAAATTATTAACTATATTAGAAGAACTATAGAACCTTTGTTTACCACTGATAATTTTTATAATTTTTATCTAACAAAATTTAATAAAATTTTGTTTACAGATGCAAACACTCGCTGGAATTCAGTAACTCAAGATGTTAATCAATCAACAGGATATTTTATCAACTCTATCGACGGAACGTTACAAAAAGTTTCGTCTTATACAACTAACAACTTAAGATATTTGTCAGTAGGCGCACTTATTAAATTTGTACCCCCTGCAGGCAAAGCCTTTAGAAGAGGTAAATTAGTTGACATTGATTCTACAGATCCAGAACAACTAACTAGAATTTGGACCAAGGTTATTAAAATTGTAGGCGATGGAACCAATGCTGGCCGAGGCGTATTAACCAACGGGCTGGGCGCAGTCGTGTTCAATGATATTGTTCCTTCTAATGCTGTAGCCGCACAAATTGTTCCAAGATTTGTTAATAATTTGCCACCAGCATTAGAATCTGAAATGGTTAATTTGATGTCTCAAGGAATTAACTTTGGTCTAAGATATGACTTTGTTGAATCTGTTTGGAGAATAATAACTTCTGGAAATTTAAATCTTACCAATAATTTTAGTTTAGGTAAAACTGGCGATACAACTAATACAAATTTAGATTCGTCGTGGGTCTTGGCTTTTATTAAAAAAGCAGACGAATATATTATTAGATGCCGCGGACTTGATTATGTATTTGGTAGTGTTAATCAAAATAGATTTTATTTTGATAGAAATGATAAAACATACGATTCTAAAACAAATAAAGTTATTAAAGATCAAGTTTCTATTTTAGGCATCAATACCGATAGCAGAAGATTGTTTCCTCTTAAAGTTGACATTAACTTTGAAGTTAGTGACACCATTAGATTTGACGACGGCTATCAATCAACGAACGAAATTAAAATAGCATTTGCTGATCGAGATGACGATGGAGTAATTGACGATCCAGATGCATTCCAGGCAGTAGTGGGTCAAGACTCGGAATTGTCTTATATATTCTTTGTTGAAGAAGTTAATGCTTTTGGACAAAAATCTTTTACTTATTTTGATAATTCTTTAAACAGCATTTTAATATACGAAAAAGAAAGTGCAATTAATTTAAATAATTTTGTTAATGGTCAATTAATTTATTTTTACAATGTTGACGAAGAAGTTGTTAAAAAGGTTAATAGACTCACAAACACTTTGGAAATTCAACCGCAGTATAGAGCAAATATTGGTAGATCAAAATTAAAATTTCAATACACACATAATGCAAACGTTGATCGTAGAATAGATCCTAGTGTGAGCAATATTATCGATGTATACTTGTTGACTAGAGCTTATGACGTAGCCTATAGAAATTTTCTTATTGGAGCATCAAGTGTTAGACCAGAAAAACCAACTAGTGATCAACTAAGAATTTCCTTTGGATCAAAACTAGATCCTATCAAATCGATCAGCGATGAGATCATTTATCATCCTGTTGAATACAAAGTATTATTTGGCGCAACGGCCGATGAAAAGTTAAGAGCAGTTTTTAAAGTAGTGAAAAATTCAAATCGTTCTATTAATGACAACGATTTAAAAGTTAGAATAGTATTAGCTATTAATTCATTCTTTGAAGTCAGCAATTGGGATTTCGGCGACAAGTTTTATCTTGGGGAGTTAATAACGTACATAACTAATTCAGTAGCTCCAGATGTTAGTAATATTATTATTGTCCCTAGACAGGTATCTCAAACATTTGGTAGTTTATTTGAAATTCAAAGTCGTTCCGATGAGATATTTGTTAGCGGTGCAACCGTTGATGATATTGAAATCGTTACAGCAATTACAGCATCAGAAATTAGAGCAGATCTAAATTCTGTTATTAACTCGACGAACTAATTATGGCAAACAAGTATTATCCAAAGAGTCAATTACCAATTAGAAAAACATCTGAATTATTACCTCAGATTTTTCAAACACCAACTAATGATAAGTTTTTATCAGGAGTGGTCGATCCCTTAGTACAGCCAGGTTCGCTTGAAAAAATTGTAGGATATATTGGTAAACGATACGGTAAAACTTACAGAGGTCAAGATACATATCTTGATTCTGACGAAACACTAAGAAGCAGATATCAATTAGAAACCGGTGTTATTGTTAAAAACAAAGACAAAGACAGCATAGAAAAATTTTATGATTATCTTGATGTAAAAAATCAATTAAAGTTTTTTGGCAATGATAGCGAGAGAGACGACTTATTCTGCACACATGAACACTATAGTTGGGAACCTCCCGTTAACTGGGATATGTTTATTAACTATCGTGAATACTATTGGCAACCAAGCGGCCCTCCGTCTGTTAAAGTTTTTGGACAGAACGACGAAGTGCAGGCAACTTATAGAGTATCGTTAGGTACAGGCCCAGTCTTCATCTTTGCCCCAGACGGGTTTACAAATAACCCTACAATAACATTGTACAGAGGACAGACATACAAGTTCATAGTTAATGTTCCTAATAACGGATTCTATATTAGAACAAATTATGATACTGGATCGTTATTATACAATCCAAATAGAACATATTTCAAAGAGCAGTTAGTTGTATTTGACGGCAAATTATTTAAAGCAAAGACCACCGTGTTTCCAGAGGATGGTAGCACCATTGACGAAAATTCTCAAGATTGGGAATTTGTTGAACAGGCCGGCCAAGGCTCTGCCTTAGATTATGTAAAAGGAATTACTAATAACGGTGCTCAATCAGGAACCGTTACCTTTACCGTCCCATTTGATGCTCCTGAAACTTTGTTTTATCAAAGTTTAACAGAGCCCGATCGTTTTGGCAGATTTATTATTTCTAATATTGAATCTAATACTAGTATTAATGTTAGCAGAGAAATTATCGGGATGACTACCTATCGATCTGCTAACGAAGTTGAATTTACTAACGGATTAAAAGTTACATTTGGCGGAAAGGTTACTCCTGCAAAATACGCCACTGGCAACTGGATTGTTCAAGGAGTTGGATCATCAATATCATTAGTAAACTTTGATGAGTTAAAAGTTCCAACTATCGCAACTGATTCTCCCGACGTGTTATTTGATGACGCTGGTTTTGATACCGGACCGTTTGACGATGCAGCAGGCTTTCCGGGTACAAAAGATTATATCACTATTGATAGAGGAAGCAAAGATTTTAATCCCTGGAGTCGTTACAATAGATGGTTCCACAAATCAGTTTTAGAATATGCACATAAAGTTAACGGATCAGATTTTAATTCTGATGAAGATCTAAGAGCCAAACGTCCTATTATTGAATTTAAACCTAATATTCAATTAATTAATCACGGATCTATTTTTAAAGGTGCAGTTGATTTTATTGATAATTTTACCGCTGATGTATTTTCAACTATTGAAGGTAGTCGGGGTTACATTGTTGACGGTGAGCCGTTATTTGACGGTGCTAAATTATTGGTTACAGCAGACACTGATACTCTAGCAAACAATAGAATTTATGAAGTAAAATTTATTACACATAATGGTGTAAGACAAATAAGTCTTAAGAAAACTGAAAACTCGGAGTCTACCGAAGGCGAATGCGTATTAATTAATCTAGGAGTAAATTATAAAAACTTAATGTTCCATTTTGAAAATGGCACATGGATTCCTAGTCAAGTTAAAACAAAAGTAAACCAGCCTCCGTTATTTGATGTCTTTGATGTTAACGGCGTTAGCCTATCTAATGAAGAAACATATCCGGTAACGTCATTTATTGGAACTGAGTTGCTTAGTTACAAAATTGGTAATTCGGTTATTGATAAAGAATTAGGATTCTCAATTAGTTATTTGAATATCAACAATGTTGGCGATATACAATTTGAATTTGATTGGGAACAAGATAGTTTTACATACAAAGAATTAGAAACAAGAAACACAATTGAAGTAGAAATAAAAACAGGTTTCTATAAAATATTTTCCCCAACTTTACAATATCAAAACGGCTGGATCAGAACTAATGATCGATTCTTACAGCCTATAATTGACAGCACAATCATACAAGAAGATACTAATGTAGTAGAATTTTTTACGGTTGACTGGAAACAACTTAATCAATTAGTCGAGCAAGGTAAACCGGTATTAGTTGTTTTTTATCTTAACGGAAAAAAATTAGAAGTTTCGTATACAGCTACATTGAGCCAGTTTACATTTGAAACAACGTTTGTTAAAAATGATACCGTTGCTGTTAAAATATTTGCCGACATAGATCCCGATCAAGGATACTACGAGATCCCAGTTGGTTTAGAAAAAAATCCTTTGAACCAAGATCTTGATACGTTTACATTAGGAACGTTCATTGATCATGTCGAATCTGCTTTAGAGTTTGATGATAGATTAATTGGTAATGTTATCGGATCTAACAATCTAAGAGACTTATCTGATTATGCTCAGCACGGTAAGCGTTTCTTAAAACACGGCGGATTGCCGGTGTTGGCAGTTTCATTATTAGCTGATAAACAAGCGAACGTTATTAGATCTATTGAATACGCAAAAAATTCTTATTCATCATTTAAAAGTAATTTCCTTAAGTTATCTGAAGAATTGTTTTTTACACAGGATGTTGTAGAGTTTGTAGACGACATTTTAAAAGAAATGACTAAAACTAAGGTCGATGCTAATTCGTTCTTTGAATCTGACATGATTGGAACAGGAGCATTTACTAGTATTGATTACGTAGTTGATGACCCTGGCATCAAAACATTTGCACTTAATGAAAAATTTGATCTTTCAACATTGTCAAGAAAGGCAGTATATGTTTACGTAAATGATAGACAACTTTTGCATAAGAGAGATTACGAGTTTAATGCAAATTTTGGTTTTGTTTTATTAAACGTTAATTTACAGGAAGGCGATAGAATACAGATAAGAGAATATGTTTCTACAAGTTTTTGTTTCATTCCAGCAACACCAACAAAACTAGGCTTGTATAAAAAATATATTCCAAGAAAATATTACGACGATACCTATGTCACACCTCGATGGATTATTGAAGGACATGACGGTAGTCGTATTGCTGCCTTTAACGATTTTAGAGATGAGTTGATATTAGAACTTGAATTTAGAATTTATAATAATTTAAAACAAGAGTACAATGAAAAAATATTTGATAATGATCTTGTTTTAGGCGGATATTACGGAACTGGATTTTATTCAAAAGATGCTTTAGACAGCATCGTTGATCGATATTTCCTAAATTGGTTAGCAGACACAAATATTGATTACACTACGAATCAGTATCTTGACTCGGAAAATCCTTTTACGTATACCTATTCAAACATGACTAGCCCAGACGGCACTAAAAACTTGCCCGGCTGGTGGAGAGGTGTGTACTCATGGTTCTATGACACTGATCGTCCTCATACTAACCCTTGGGAAATGTTAGGATTTTCAGAAAAACCAGAATGGTGGGAAAATGAATATGGTCCTGCTCCGTACACTAGAAATAACTTAATTCTTTGGGAAGATATTCGAGACGGTATTATTCGTCACGGTAGTCGAGCTGGAACATACGATAGATACAAACGTCCATCTATCATGACACATATTCCCACTGATGATGAGGGTAAACTCTTAAGTCCGTTAGAATCTAATCTTGCACAAAACTACGTGTTGATTAATAATAAGGGAAATTTTAAACTTGGCGATGTGTCTCCATCGGAGCATGCCTGGAGAACTAGTTCAGAATGGCCGTTTGCTGTGATTGCTGCATTATCGTTGTTAAGACCTTTTGAGTTCATTCCTCAAAGTTTAGATAGGTCAATGATCACTACTAATATCATTGGGCAAACAATTAACAAAGGTTCAAATTGGTTTTTTAAACCAGGAGATATTAATATCCCTGGAATTTCTCATGTAAACACTTCTGGAATAATTTCATATGTAGTTGACTACTTAAAAAATAGAGGACTACCGTCAAGTATTATTTCTGACCTAATCAACAATATCGATATTGGATTGTCTAGCAGATTATCAGGATTTGTTGATCAAGAAAATCAAAAATATATTTTAGATAGCAAATCTCCAAGTTCTAATTCTAGCGCAATTTTTATTCCAGTTGAAAACTACGACATTATTTTTAATGTTAGTGCGCCAATATCTAATTTTTCATATAGCGGTGTTATCTTAGAAAAAACAGAAAGAGGCTGGAAGTTAAACGGGTACGATAAATTAAATCCAGTGTTTAACTATTACGAAGCAGTGGTTAATCAGGCAGATGTGTTTATGACCGTTGGCGGAGTTAGTGAAAAATTTGTTGAGTGGGCTCCGGAAACATTTTTTGGTAACGGTGTAATTGTAAGGTATAACAACGATTTCTATAGAAGTTTAAAGAGTCATACTTCAGACGCATCGTTTAATACATCTCTATGGAAAAAAATTCCTAAACTTCCTTTAGTGGGAGGAGTTGATGCATTTAGACGCACAAACTTTAATAGAACTAAAATCAAACAACTTCCATACGGACTAGAGTTTAATACTATTCAATCGGTGGTTGATTTCTTGTTGGGCTACGAAGATTACTTAAAATCTATAGGCCTAGTGTTTGATGGGTATGATACTGCAACTCAAACAGCTAAAGACTTTGGCACATCATGCAAAGAATTTATGTTCTGGACCAAGCATAATTGGGCAGTCGGTTCTTTAATTTCATTAAGCCCAGTAGCAGATAAAATTGAAATAGTAAATCCTGTAGGTGTTGTTGATAGTGTTGTTAATGATTTTTATGACTATAAAATTTTAAGAAACGATGGACTTCCGTTGTTACCTAATTTTATAAACGTTAAAAGAGACTTTCAAAAGTTTACAATTGAAACTACAAATACAACAGCTGGAATTTATTTCTTAAAAATTTATTATGTATTAAAAGAACACGTGGTTGTATTTGATGATAGAACCGTTTTTAATGATGTCATCTATGATAAAACCACTGGCTACAGACAAGAAAGAATCAAATGTAGAGGTTTCCGTACCGTAGACTGGGATGGCGACTATACCAGCCCCGGCTTCTTATTTGACAACGTAACTATTGATGCATGGCAACCGTTTACTGATTATAAGTTAGGGGATATAGTAACATATCAATCCTTTAACTATGTAAGTCAGGTAAATCAAATTGGTGTAGAATCCTTTGATGATACAACATGGAGCAAACTAGATTCGTCACCGACTAAGAGGCTAGTGCCTAATTTTGATTATAGAATTAATCAATTTGAAGATTACTACAATTTAGATAGCGACGGTGTTGGAGCCAGTCAAAGAGATCTTGGCAGACATGCTATTGGATATCAAAAGAGAGATTATCTTCAAAACTTAGCAGAAGATGATGTTACACAATTTAGATTATATCAAGGATTTATTAGAGAAAAAGGTACATCTAATGCTCTTGTTAAAGTGTTTGATAAGACCAGCAGAACTAACGATGATAGTTTAGTTCTAAAAGAAGAATGGGCATTTAGAGTAGGTCAGCTCGGCGGTACTGATCAAGTTGACGAAATTGAATTTGAAATTATCAAAGACAAATTTGTTTTAAATCCTCAGCCTGTGCTGATTACAGATTCTCAAGTTGAATTTCCACAGGATCAATATTATAGAATCGATTCGTCCAAGTTCACTTTATCGAAACCTGTTTTTTCTAAAGACATTAATCCTTTATTAAACTACGAAGATCTTAATAGATCAGCAGGCTATGTTAAATTAGATCAAGTTGAACATGTTGTAAAAAATAGAGATGAAATATTAACTCTTGATATTGCAACATTTAGAGATAATCATCATGTTTGGGTAACATTTGACAAAAACACATGGACCGTTCTAAGATATAACAAGGAACCGTTATTAATTATAGAAGAAATTTCTAAAAATAAAGATGTGGTTGAGATCGTTTTTAATAGAAATCACAGCATAGCAGTTGACGAGATTGTTGGATTTGAAGATATTCCAAACTTAACAGGATTTTTTAAAGTTTATCAAACAGATTTTAAAGTAATAAGAGTTAAAGTAAAGGCAGCAGACCCCGATCCAGAATTTGATAATAGCTCAGTTGTTAGCAATCCGTGTTTGTTTATCGACGCTAGAGAATCTTCTTACGAAAACATCAACCCGGCAGAAATTGCAGTTTTACCTTCTGGTGCAAAATTATGGATTGACAATACGTCATCTAGATGGCAGGTAATAGAAAAATCAAAACAATATCAATTTAAAGATTTATTAGAGTACGGTATTACTACTCCTGTTGGAACAGGATATAAAGTTCTTTACCTTAAAAATTCAGGAGATACTATTGCTAGTATTCCTCAATCAGGGTATGTAATGGTATATGCTGAGACTCCGCAAGGACTTAAAATTAAAGAAATTATTGCTCCACCGGATGCAATTGTAAATCGACTTGGTTACTCTTTTGGTAAGAGTATGGCAGTAAGTCCAGACGAAAGATTTTTGATAATTGGTTCACCTAATGCTAGCGGAGTTCCGAGCTCGTTTATAGGAACGTTCGATCCTACAAAAACATATCTACAAGGCGAAATTGTTTTCTTTGGTGGTAGATTATGGAGAGCCTTAGACGATGTAATAGGTGACGGTAGTTCTATTAATGTAAATTCTGAGCAATGGGGATTTGCTGATTTAATCGAAGCAAACACCATCGGAAGAAACCAAGGATATACCAATCAAGGATTAATTTCAGTTTACGAATTTAGAGGAACATTCTGGGAACTAACAGACTTACTATTAAGTCCTAGACAAGGTGATGGCGAAGAATTTGGATCTAACATCACAATTGGAAAATCTGGAACGCTATATTACATGGCAGTAGCAGCACCCGGTGCCTTAGATAGAAAAGGTAGAGTTTATCTGTATCAATATGATACAACGGGTACTTTTGGAGTTAGTGGTGTAACAATTGTAAATCCGGGAACAGGATACACAGATGGAGATACAATAACGGTTACCGTTGGTGGCAGATCTGCGTCATTTGTAGTTTCAACACTAAACGGTGTAGTTAGATCTTTAACGATTTTAGATCCAGGCCAGTTTATTACCACAACAACTGCAACACAAATTACATCAGTGTTTCCAACAGGCGGAACCGGATGTACGGTAAATTTAACATTCTCAATAACAAGAAGTGCTGGTTGGCGCCATTTAGAAAATCAAAATTATTCTGGCATTTATAATGCTGAAGGATTTTATCCTAAAGGTTCTATAGTTTGGTATGATAGTGCTCTGTACGAAGCAACAGCAGACACTTTAGGTGATGGAAGTACAGGAATTGTTAGTTCTGAAAATTGGAAACGCCTCGACGATGTTGCAACTCATAATTCAGTGCCTGGCGGCCCTGCAATCGAGGATGATGGTTCTTCGTTAGATTTGGGATTATTATCCGAACAAGAACTTGCAGAGCTAGTTAAAGCTGGAGATGAATTTGGTCATAGCATGGCTATGAATGGCGATGGCTCTGTATTAGTAGTTGGCGCTCCTAACAGCGACGGTGAATATCACCCTAACTTTAGAGGAATTTATAATTCTTATCAAGAATACAGAGAAGGCGATGTTGTTAAACACAGAACTAATTATTATAGATTAGATGATCCAAATCCATCAACTGATTCTACTTACACAATAAAAGATCAAAATCCAGATATTGGTTTACCTTGGGTAAACGTAGGAACCGTTGAAGGAATTAAAACAGGTAAGATCTATATCTATAAAAGAACACCAACCGATCGTTATGAATTAATTCAAACTATCACAGCTGAATCTTTAGAAGAATTTAATGACATCGGTGATGAATTTATTAAATCTGGCGACAGATTTGGATTCAGTTTAGATTTAGACTTAACAGGAACCACTTTAGTAGTAAGTAGTCCCGACGCAGACATTGATTTTGTAAATCAAGGTGTTGTTTATGTCTTTAAATCAAATAATTTAACAAACATTGAATTTAGACTAAAGCAAAAATTGCAAAGTTTTGAAAAATACAGCAATGAACAATTTGGATACAGCGTATGTATCAGCGATGGTACTGAAAGAATAGCAGTTGGTGCTAAAAATTCTCTTTATAATCAACCTACCTTCTTTGATCTATCGTTGGATACTATCTACGATAAGGGAAGAACTACATTCTTTGACGATCTTGGATATCCTGGACGTGGTTACGTATTTGAAAGAAAAGAACAATTATATTTCTTATCAGAAAAATTAGAAGCAACATTTTTAAACAATGAATCTTTTGGATTCTCAGTGAGCTGTAGTGACTCTGTAGTGGTAGTTGGGTCTCCTGACTATACTACGGATGCTGGAAAACTTGGACGAGTAAGGATATTTAGAAAAGATCCAACAAAAGATTCCTTAACGGTTATTAGCAAGTCTGAAGATCTAACAGACATTTCAGTTGTTAAAAATATTTCATTGTTTGATACTAAAAATAATATTAAAATAAGAGATCTTGACATTGTCGATAGTTATAAAAATAAAATATTGTCAATCGCCGATCAAGAAATCACATTTAAAACTTTATATGATCCAGCAATTTATACCACAGGAACTGATGAGCAAGTAGTTGATGCTGATGTTGCATGGTTTGAAAAAAATGTTGGAAAGATTTGGTGGAATTTATCTACAATTAAATGGAACCTTTATGAACAGGGAGATATTTCTTATAGAATAGGAAATTGGAATGCTCTAACATACGGTTCCACCGTTGACATCTATGAATGGGTTGAAACAGCATTATTGCCTTCTGACTGGAGTGCTCTTGCCGACACACCGGAAGGTCTTGCAAATGGTATCTCAGGACAACCTCTATATCCGAATAATGATGTATACAGCATAAAAATTCTGTTTAATCCAAATACAGAACGCCCAACCTCGACCAAATATTATTATTGGGTAAGAAATAGTTCAATTATTCCTACTAATGTTGTTGGAAGAAGATTAGCGGCTTCAGACATTGCATCGTTAATATTAAATCCTATAGGAAGCGGTATTCCGTTTGTTTCGTTAATAGACAAAGATAAATTTTTAACATATAACTTTCCAGAAACATTAACTGCTGATAAGTGTTTGTTGAACATAGAATATATCAATGAAGCAAAACAAAATCTTGTTCATAGAGAATATCAATTATTAACCGAAGGTAGTCTTGATAGTGTTCCTGCAGAAATTTTAGAAACAAAATGGATTGATAGTTTAGCAGGTTACGACGGTGCAGGAAATCGAGTTCCCGATCCTAAGCTCCCAGAAAAATTAAAATACGGCATTTCATTTAGACCTCTACAAAGTATGTTTGTTGATAGACTGCAGGCTTTGAGAATTACATTTGATAGAATAAATTCTATTCTTTTAACAAAACCGTTTGCAGATACTATTAATTTTACAAATTTAAATTTAAGTGATGACATTCCTAGCGAGTTACTCAATACCTATGACGTTGCAGTAGACAACTTTATTGACTTACAGAATGTAGGTACCGTTAGAATTAAAGAAGCGGTGTTGTCAGCAAATATTGTTAACGGTGAAGTTGAAACAATTGATATTATAGATAAAGGTTTTGGTTATAAGAATGCACCGTTTATTACTATCGAAGGTGACGGCGTTGGCGCTACTGCTGAAATAACACTTGATACACAAGGAAGAGTAGCAACGGTTACCGTTACTAATAGAGGTAAACGATATACTTCTACTAATATTAAGATTAGAGCGTTCTCTGTTTTAGTAAGAACTGATGCCAATTTACGAGGCCTATGGAGCATTTATGCTTGGGACTCTGTAAGACGTGTTTTCTTTAGAAGCCAATCTCAGGCCTTTGATACTAATAGATATTGGGAATTTGTTGATTGGTATGCACCAACATACTCATCCGAAAGTCGAGTAGTTAAAGAAATCTTAAATCTTTATAATTTGCCAGAAGTTAAATTAGAACAAGACGACCTTGTAAAGATTAAAGAATACGGAGAAGGTGGTTGGGCATTATTGAAAAAACTAACTAATTCTTTTGAAAATTTAATTGAAGATTTTGAAATAGTTGGGAGATATCAGGGAACTATTCAAATATTACCTTCTATATACAGCATCAAAAATGCTTCTATAGGCTTTGATAATAAAGGAACATATGATACTCTCGAGTATGATATCGAACCCACTCGAGAAATGAGAAACATTTTTAAAGCAGTAAAAGAAGATATTTTTATTGATGATTTGAGAATTGAGTGGAATAACCTATTCTTTACAGCTATCAAATATGCGTTCTCTGAACAGCCTTATATTGATTGGGCATTTAAAACTAGTTTCTTAAATGCAATTCATAATGTTGGAGATTTAGAAAAGAAATTAAATTATAAAAATGATAACCTTGATAGTTATCAAAAATATATTGAAGAAATTAAACCTTATAGAACTACGATTAGAGAATATACAAGTAGATATAAAAATTTAGATACTTCACATGTTTCAAGTATTGACTTTGACCTTCCTCCAGCATATTCTGCAGAGTTAGGTAAAATTTTACCGGTTAATTCTTTCTACAATAGATTAAGTGAGTATCCATGGAAGTGGTGGGCCGATAACAAAGGATTATCGGTAGTTGATATTTTAATATCCGACGGTGGTAATGACTATACCGCACCTCCTCAGGTAATAATTGAGGGAGACGGCGCAGGAGCCACTGCTCAGGCTTATATTTCAAATGGTAAAGTATCTGCGATTAAAATTTTAAATGGCGGCATTGGTTATACTAAAACACCGTCAGTGATGTTAGTTGGCGGCAACGGATCATCAATTAATAAAGCCAAGGGCGCGGTTGTTCTTGGTGAAAACAAAGCTAGGTCGTTTGATCTTACATTAAAATTTGATCGTGTAGATAAGAGAGCATTGTATTCAACTGCAAAATTTACAGAGTCGTTTATTGCCACAGGCCAATCCGCAGTATTTGAATTAAAATATCCTCCTTCGTTGGATAAGAGCAAGATATCAGTTTATAAAGATGATCAATTATTACTAAGTAGCGATTACTTTGTTAGTCTTTACAAACAAAATATTGGAACATATTCTATACTAAAAGGAAAATTAACCTTTGTTGTACCTCCGGCATTAAATTCAAAAATTGATGTTGCCTTCGACAAAGATGCGGCAATTTTTGATAGCATTGGAAGAATTGAAAAGTTCTATAAACCAACCAGCGGAATGAAAGGGCTACCAGTAGTTACAGATAATGCTGGAAATATTACTTCGAGAGATTATTCTCAGTTGATGACTGGTTTTGATTTTGGTGGAGTGCAGATTCAAGGAACCACGTTTGATATCACAGGCGGCTGGGACGCTCTACCATGGTTTACTGATAGCTGGGATAGCGTAGCAGCAAATTCTGATTATTATTATGTTGCTGACGGATCTACTGGATTTATTAATTTGCCAACGGTTCCTGAAGCTGGAAAAATATTATCAATATATCTAAAAAGAATTTCTGATAATAAGACTATAAGAATTGATGATCCTAACTTTGTGTTAATTGAAAAAGTAACACTGGATCACGAAGTTAATCCACCTTTTATCTATGACGGATCAACAACGGTAACTAATTCGATAACTTATCTTGAAAATGCTGGACTTACATCCGGACAAGAAGGATATTTAGGTAATGCAGGCGCAGCAATTCAAACTGGTTGGTATGTATATGGAACCTATGTTCAACCTGACACTAGAGTAACGGTTACTAGAAATCCAACAAACGAAATAGTTATTACCAATGCAGGCTCGTCCGAGTTCAATCAAACCTATACAAGAATTCCTGCATCATTGGCCACAGGATATGTAGCATTAGATTACTATGTAGGAAAAAACAATCCGGATATTAGAATTTTCAAATATCCTAATGATTATTGGTTTATGGGTAATAATCATTTAGGAAATGGAATATCTACTAAAAAATATAAATCTGTGGGTGCTCCTCGTAATATATGGGAAGTTCAGGCTTGGGAAGCTGAAGATTCTGCAGTATTGCCAGGACCAATAGCAGTACCTACAAATCATGTTCTTGTTGAATTTGAATTTAGTAAGAGTCTATTAGACTGGATCTACGGTGCTCCAAATAATGTATGGCAACCAGATTTAAGATTTGAATCAACCGTTCATGCAGGACCAATTACAAATCCTAATGCTTTAATCCCAACTTTTGTTGGCGACGGCTCGACTACCTTTGTTCAAGTACAGGGATTTTTAAATACATCAGTCGGCGATACACTAATTTTTAGACCTTTGGACAGCGACGGATCAGTAACAATTACAGATATTAATCTAATTGATACTAATATCAGTGGCGGTACTCTAAGTGCTATGAGCGGCGCCTATGTAACAGCCACAGGAAAAACTGCTGAAGAAATAGCAGTAGATGGCGGTCAATTTGTTAGTCCTGAAAATGTTCCAGCACCTGAAGAAAATATTCCAGGACAAATTTTAGATTCTGTTAGCATCAAGGTATACAATTTTACACCTTCAGCTGCGGCTCCTTTTAAAGTTAAAATATCAATAGGTGACGGTTCAAGAAAAATATACGATATTGGTCAGCAGATATTTGAATCTAGATCTGTAATGGTTTTTATTGATAAAATAAAACAAGAATATAGAGGCGATAGTACAATCAATTATAATATTGATTTTGTAAATTCTAGAATTGAATTTGTATCAGCTCCACCTGCAGGATCTATTGTAGAAATAACATCTATGGGTGTTGGCGGCGTTGCAATTTTAGATTATTCAGAATTTGTCAGCGACGGAGAAACAACATATTTCTTAACAAGAGCAAACTTTAAAGATTCGCAAAGTGTGTTTGTAACCGTTGATGGTGTTCAATTTGATGCTTCGTTTGTTTCAAGTACTGGTATAGTTGATGCACCCGATAAAGTATTAGTTGAGTTTGCAATTCCGCCTGGAAGATCACAATCTGTTAAAGTGGTTGTATTGGGTGCTTCTTTAGACACTGATTCTGCAGGATTGTCGTTGGTTAGAATTAATCAACAACAAATAGTATATGACGGTTCGTCGAGGGTGTTTGATCTTGATAATTTTGTAAATTTATCACGAGCATCAGCAGCCTCGTCAGTATTAGTTGAACTTAATGGACGCCAATTAAAAGGAGTTGACACCATATATCAAGTATATGATGGTACAAATAATGTTGTTCAAGTTGGTGTTGACCCTGCAGAACCAATTGGTACAATTACTTCTGGAAACACCAGAGTTTATATCAATGACATCTTAAGAAGATTTGTTATTGACTATACATATGACGGTAACCAAGGACAGGTTATTATTAATCCTGCTGCACTACAAGTTGATGATACAATTAGAATTGAAGCAGACTTAAGATCTGAATTCTTTATTGAGGACAATAATTTACGAATTGCTGATTCAGTAACACTAAATCCGTTAGACGAAATAGAAGTAACATGGTTTGGAGAATATCCTTCATTGAGTGTTATTTCAGATCAATATGAAGGCGGCAAATTTAAGTATGTGTTATCAAGAACACCAATTTCTGATAGCTATGTTTATGTTTATAAGAATGGTCAACGATTAACGCTGAACAAAGATTTTTATCTTAAATTGCCTTATGGTGAAATTTATCTAAAAGAAGATGGTAGCATAACTGACGAAATTAAAATTGTACAATATGCAAGTGATACGTACTCGTTACCATCGGCTTATGAAATTAACAAGGATATGTTAAACATCTATAGATTTAATAGATTTACTGAGACTGAATGTAAACTAGCTCAAGATTTAACATACTACGACACTGAGATGTTTGTAACCAATGGAGATAGTTTGTTTGTTCCGTACAGAGAAAGAAATATTCCCGGAGTGATAGTTGTGGGATCTGAAAGAATTGAATATCTTGTTAAAGATGGTAACAAACTTTCTCAATTAAGACGAGGAAGTCAAGGTACCGCTATTGCTATAACACATGATGCCGGAATAGCAGTTATTGACGTTAGTGTTCCTGAGCAATTACCTTATACTGAAGAACAAGAAAGATTTGATTTTGTAAGTGACGGAAGTACCGTAGAAATTGGTCCTCTTCCTTTTACTCCAATTAAATCAGAAAAGAGTAATTGGTTTAGAGAAACTAGAGATCATATATTTGGAGCCCACACGATGCAGGCAGGGCTAAAATATACAATTGTAGCATTAGGAACCACAGATTTTACTTTATTTGGTGCCTCTAATAATATAGTTGGTATAACTTTTATTGCTACAGGCCCCGCAGCTGGATCCGGCACCGTATCCTTTACAGAATTCACTAGCATTCCAGAAACACACTTTTCCTGCGATGAAATTGAAGTATTTGTTTCAGGAAAGAGATTGTGCAAAGATGCTGTAACGGTGTTTGACGAAACTAAAGGAATGTACAGCCCAGCCGGAGATATTCAAATAGAAGCTGAGTTTTCAGTAACTGGGACTACTCCGTACTTTAGAATAACTAAAGCATTAGAGGCAGGAACAAGAATAACCGTAATTAGACGCAAGGGCTCTATTTGGTACGAAAGAGCTGCTGCTAACGCCAGCAAAGGCATTACCCTGTTGAAAAATGATACAGCGATAGCTAGATTCATCCGACAGAAGGCCACTAAAGTTCTGTAATAAATATACTATGAAACCTGAAAACGAGAATAAAATGTTAGAAAACACACAAGAAACTATTCAAGACCAAGTGAAAAAACCAGACGAAATTGGAGGGTTTCACTTTGAGGGTCACATCAAAATTTTTGATCCTGACACTAAAGAAGTTTATATCGACAAGAGAAATGCCATCCACTACGAAAATATGTCAGTAGCTATGGTAAACAGCCTTTCAAACCAAGGTCAAGGTACTATATATGAAATGGTGTTTGGAACAGGCGGAACTACCGTCGATCCCACAGGTATTATCACATACCTAACTCCTAATACGGTCGGTGTTAACACTAGTTTATATAATCAGACTTATAGAAAAGTTATCGATCAAACAGCAATTGAAAACGTTGATCCTAACAGAAATAGAATGGAAATTAGACATATTAGTGGAGCGACATACAGCGATATCATAGTAAGCTGCCTACTTGATTACGGTGAACCAGACGGTCAAGAAGCTTTTGATAATAGTCAAGATCTTAGTGGAAGTTTTGTTTTCGACGAACTTGGCCTCAAGAGCTATAACCCCGACGGTAGCGGCAAACTACTTACCCATGTTATTTTTCACCCTGTACAAAAATCTTTGAATAGATTGATTCAAATTGATTACACAATTAGAATCCAGAGTTTAACTGGTTTCACTGAGGTATAAAGATGCCATATATTGTTAATTTTACAGACAAACAAAACAAGGTACCTGTTACCGTTTACGATAATAGTACCAGCACAGATACCTCATTAAGATTTCCGGGACGAAACGTTACCGGATACGGTCAGATTATTGCAGAAAACTTTCTTGCATTATTAGAAAATTTTGCCGCTGAGGCAGACCCAGTCAATCCAGTAGAAGGCCAGTTGTGGTATGATACCACATCAAGTTCTCTGCAACTATGGGACGGATCAAATTGGAAAGCAGCTAGTACTATTCAACGAAGCGTAACAGAACCTGCGGTTTTAGAATCAAAGGTTGGTGAGCTATGGGTTGACACGGTTAACCAGCAGTTATATATTTTCTCAGGCAAGCGATGGATTCTTGTTGGACCAACATTTAGTTCTGGCGTTCGAAGCGGTCCGTTAGTTGAAACGGTACTAGATTCAGACAGCCGAAACCAAGTTATATTAACATTCTATGTTGAAGACTTGCCCGTTATTATTTTTAGTAAAAATACATTTACACCTAAACAAACTATTGTTGGGTTCCCAGTTATTAGAACTGGTATTAACATTACAGAAGAAAAAGTTGACGTAACACAAGCACTACCAAAACTATACGGTACAGCTAAAAATGCTGATGCACTGAACATTCTTGATACAGAAGTTCCTGCTTCGAGATTTTTAAGATCTGATGTTGTTAACACCGTTGAATTTGGTATTAACATTAGAAACAACCAAGGACTTACACTTGGTGTTGATGGAACATTTAGTTTATCAACATCAACTACTGCTTCTAAGATTTACAACTCTGCAATTGGTAGTTCTATAGACTTACAAATTAATAGAGAAGGTACTCCAACTACCGTACTTAGAATTTTTGATAACAGAGTTGGTATTAATAAATTGGTACCGGACGAAGCATTAGACATTGAAGGCAATATAGGACTTTCTGGTTCTTTAATTGTAACAAACGTTGCAGAAAGCACTAACTTAAACAACGGTTCAATTAGAACTGCAGGCGGTATTTCAGTAACTAAGAATGCGTTAATAGGTCAGGACATTAACGTATTAGGTACAAGTATTTTAAAAAATACAATACCAGCGACATCCGAAGCATTTGATATTGGTACTACTGAAAGAAGATGGGGTACGGTAAGAGCAAAAGCTCTGATAGCTGATACTATTGAAGGAACGCTAAAAGGCGACATCGAAGGTAACGCTACAACTGCTACAAACTTACGATTTATTACATCGTTCTCTCTTGCAGGAGATGTAACATCTCAGGTTCTCGACTTTGACGGACAATCAGGCGGCTCATCTAAAATTTTTAACACTTCGTTAACATCGGCGATTATTAGTAGTAAAAATGAACCGTTTCCGAATGTTTCTACACCCAACGATTTTATTTTAGTTTTTAGACCTGGTTCGGGTTTATTAAAAGAAAGACGTAATATTTTTGTTGGCGACTTAGCGGTTCCAATCGGCGCAATCATGCCATTTGCAGGCACCAATGTTCCATATGGTTATCTATTGTGCGACGGCAGCGAAATTGAAAGATCTAAGTATAGTGATCTGTATGACGTAATTGGTACAATTTATGGAGTAGCTGCTCTTGGCGTTAATACATTTAAACTTCCTGACTTAAGAGGCAGATTCGCTCTTGGTAGAGATAACATGGATAATACTGGTGTTGTTCCAAATACCGTAGGCGGATATGTAGATGCAGGTGGCGGTAACGTTGATAGAGTTCCTGGTACAGCAGCAGATAACTTAGGCGGATCTGGTGGTTCTTCATCAAACACATTAACAACTTCAAATCTACCAAATCACGAGCATACTATGAGAGGTTCAACTGGACAACAATATTATGCTTCTCGAGTAGATACAGCGGTTCCATTAGATATCGGAGCATTTTCAGATAAAGGCCCAACAGCAATTGGTCAATCTCAATATCTGCCTAATACAGGCGGTGTTAGAACTAACGGCTCGTTGAATCAACCCTTTACGCTAATGAATCCATATCTAACATTAAATTACATTATTCGTTCGGGTCCTCCTGCATTCTAAGGTTAAAAAAACTATGGCATATATTATTAATAAAACAGATGGTAGTATTTTAGCAACGGTGGCCGATGGCCAAGTTGATACACTATCTACCAACATAACCTTAATAGGAAAAAATTACAGCGGATTTGGTGAAGCACTTAACGAAAATTTAGTTAAAATACTTGAAAACTTTTCAGGATCGGCAGCACCTTCAAAACCTATTAGAGGACAAATTTGGTTTGATACTTCTGAGTTAAAATTAAAAGTTTATAACGGGTTGGCTTTCCAGCCTGTTAGTTCTGCTACCATTGCCAATAGTCAACCAACAACACTAGGTGTTGGCGATTTGTGGTTTAATGATATTGACAAACAATTGTATTTCTATGACGGCACAAGCACAATTCTTCTTGGACCGGACTATTCTACCAGTCAGGGATTATCTGGATTAAAAGTAGTTAATTTGTTAGATACACTAAATCAAAATCGTGTTATTACTATTCTTTATAATAATGGAATTTTACTTGGTATTTTTGCCAAAGACGCATTTACACCTAAAGTTCCTATTGCAGGATTTGATGGTGCAATAGTTCCCGGTTTTAACGCAGGTACACTAAGCGGAATTAAATTTAATGTTACTGCTACTAATGCAGAACAACTTGGTGGACAACCAGCTAACGTATATGTACGTAACGATACGTCTAACATTATTAACGGGCAGTTAATTTTAACATCAAATCTTGGATTAGTAATTGGCGATGCTGGCCAAGGTTTATTTCAAGTACAAAACGGTAACATATTATTAGCTAACATTGCTTCAAATAGAAACTTCACACTTAACCTACGTAGGGGTGTTATTCAGGAGCCTGCAATTTTTGTTGAATCAGCAACACGAACGGTTAATTTTTATAGAGAAGAATTAGAAAGCGAAGTATATATAGGTGGCAATTTAACGGTACAGGGTAATTTTGAAGTCAAAGGAGAAGTAACAACGGTTAGTTCTACAATTTTAACCGTTGAAGATAAAAATATTGAATTAGCTAAAATTCCTGAACCGTCAGATGCTTTTGCAGACGGTGGCGGCTTAATTGTAAAAGGTACAACTGATCATTCTTTATTATGGTCACAGGCAGGGGCTTCGTGGAACAGCACAGAACATATTAATCTTGCCACAGGAAAATCTTTTAAAATTAATGGTATAGATGTTGTTACAGCAACCTCTTTAGGACCGGGTATTACAAGTATTCCTGGCGTTACATCTTTTGGTACACAAACACAACTAACCATTGGACCTATTGTAATTCCAGGTGATCCACCAACACCGTATATAGAAATTGTAGATAATAGGATTTCAACTTTAGTAGCAAATCAAAATTTAGAAATTGCGCCTAACGGTACAGGTAATATTGCATTAATTGGTACTCCAAGAATTACTGGTTTGGCAAATCCGGCCTCGGCCCAAGATGCTGCAACAAAAGAGTATGTTGATGACGAATTAAGAACAAGGTCTTTGCTATTCTCAATTGACGTGTCAGATGGTATTTCAAATAGTTCTATTGCAACTATTTTGACATCAATGGCACCACCGGTTGAATATAGAAACGGAACAATTGCTAGATTGTTATGTACTACATTATCAAATTCACCAAGTTCAGTAAATTTAAATCCACTATTAGTGCTTGACAATAGCACTGAGTTTAGAACAGCAGATGGTGGTACAGCGTTTGCAGTGACCAACGTTGCATTTAATAGTGTTAGCGTTCCTGCTCCTATACTTTCAATATCTAGAGTTGTTAAAACATTCCAATTGGTAGCTGGCGCATGGACATTCATATCATAAGGATAACTGGGAGCGATAAATGCCATATATTATAAACAAATCAGACGGGACAGAATTAGTCGTAATCGAAGACGGTAATTTAGACACGTCTACCAGTATTGGACTATTAGGTAGAAACTACAGCGGTTACGGTGAAGTACAAAATGAAAATTTTGTTTACCTCTTAGAAAATTTTTCTAACATATCAGCCCCTGCAAGACCCGTACAAGGTCAGTTATGGTTTGACACAACCACACAACGATTAAACATCTACGACAGGGCCACATGGAAAGCGGTAGGCGCTGCTAATGTACAAGATACTCCACCTACTAACGGTACTGGCGGATTTTGGTATAAAACTACAACAAATCAACTCTTTGTATATTCAGGAAACGAATGGAAACTAGTTGGGCCAGAAGCAGTTGAAAACTTTGGCGAAACTAGAATGTTATCTGACACATTATCAGATACCGTGGGAAGTAGCCATGCCGTTATTAAAATATTAGTTAACGATTTTGTACTTGGCATTATTGCATCGGATACATTTACAATAAATTTAGACACACCGGTATCTGGATTTTCAGAGTTAGTTGTAGGTATTAACTTAAATTCTTTAATTGGATCTTTTAGAGGCCCATTAAAAGGAAATGCAGATACCGCATCAGCTTTGCAAAACCCAAGAACAATTAATGGAGTAGTGTTTGATGGCCAATCAGATATTACCTTAAGAGCAAATACATCTAATCGTCTTGTTAGAGGAACATATTTACTAGGGAGTGATTTTGACGGATCAATAGGAACTACCTGGTCAGTTGATGCTACTGCTAATAATACAATTGGCAAAGTAGTAGCCAGGGATGGATCTGGTAATTTTTCTGCAGGAACTATAACTGCTAATCTTAGAGGAACATTGTTAGGAAACGTTTCAACCACAACAGGAAGAAGTGTTTTTAAAATTGTTGAAGCTGAAGAATTTATTGGAAATAATCTTGCAGGAAATGCATCATCAGCTACTAGATTACAAACAGCAAGACAGATTAACGGAGTCTTGTTTGATGGTACCACTAATATTACAATTCCAACATCAGCAATTAGTTTAACAGGACCGAGACTTGCTCCAAATGTTGTTGAATCTGATTTAACATCTTTAGGAACATTAGTTTCTCTTAAAGTGGCTGATGCGGGAATAACAATTGGTAACGCCGACGATGCAAAAATCTCGGCCAGTTCTGCTGGTGGCGTAGAGTTTAAAGTTGATAGCAGTAAAGGTATAACTTTTTCTGTAAAAGATACTTCTGTTGGTACCGGGTATGGCGCAATTAAATTTGTTGATTCTGCTACTATTTTAGCAGATGGTGGCGAAGATTTTCCTTCATTAGTTCCTGTAGGAACCGTTCCAATAAATTTAGGATCAACAACTAGTAAGTTTAATACGATATATTCAACAAGCGTTTCAGCACCGACCTTGAATACTTCAGTAATTAATACAACAGATCCTCAAAACGTTGTTACTATGACAAGTAACGTTGTTATAGATGGAAATTTAATAGTAAATGGTGTTTCGACTATTATAAATTCTACTCAAACATTTATTGATGATATTCTATTAACACTTGCAGCGGGATCAGTGAATCCAGCAGCAGCCAACGGAGCTGGAATATCTATTGACGGAGCAGGTGCTCAGTTATTTTATAGTGTAAATGGTGATAAGTGGAATATTAACAAAGACTTAGATGCTGGTAGTTTTACCTTTATTGGTACAGCAACTTCGGCAAGATACGCTGACTTAGCAGAAAATTACCTCGCTGATAAGTCATATGAATACGGTACGGTTTTAGAGTTTGGCGGTGACAATGAAGTTACCGTAGCTAGCAATGATTCAACCAGAGTAGCTGGAGTGGTTTCTCAAAATCCAGCACATTTGATGAATAGTGACCTTGAAGGAAAATTTGTCGTTCCTGTCGCACTTCAAGGTAGAGTTTTTTGTAAGGTAAAAGGTCCTGTTAGAAAGGGAGATATGATAGTTAGTGCGGGCGATGGCTTTGCAAAAGCTGAAAACTCTCCAAAGATCGGATCAGTAATAGGGAAATCCATTGAAAATTTCGATGGAGAACAGGGATTAATTGAAGTTGTAGTTGGCAGGGTCTAAAATTAGATCCTGATAAATAGTATGAGATAATGGAGTTACTCGATGCCATATCAAGTAGATAGATTTAACGGAACCTTTTTAACCTCGGTCGCAGACGGTACAATTGATACCACGACCGACATTCGCTTTGTTGGTAAAAATTATGCAGGATACGGTGAGGTACAGAATGAAAATTTCTTACACTTACTAGAAAATTTTGCAAATACTACACAACCACCCAAAGTAGTTACTGGTCAAATTTGGTACGATAGCGGTGAAAAACGCTTAAAATTTTATGACGGATCTAAATTTAGAATAGCCAGCGGTGCAGAAGCATCCGCAACAGCTCCTGCTGGTTTATCAATAGGTGATTTTTGGTGGGATACTTCCGCTAATCAACTATACACATGGTCTGGTTCTGATTATGTTTTAGTTGGGCCAGAATCAAACCCAGACTTAGGTGCTTCTGGAGTTATTCCGCAAATTGTTAAAGATGTTTCCGGAACAAACCATTCAATATTAAAATTTCAATCAGGTGGCGACACACTAGTTATTTTAAGTAAAGATGAATTTACATTGAATAGTACATTAAATCCTATTGCTGGATTTACTACTATTAAGAAAGGTTACAATTTAATTAATACCAGCACCACTGGTGTAACTAGTTCGGATCATTATTATTGGGGTACTGCTTCTAACTCTATAAAATTAGGCGGCTTTGTTGCTGACGATTTTGTTAGAAAAGGTTCTATTTTATTTGATCAACGAGTTGATTTTAACGATCCTGGTTTTAGATTAGGTGACCAAAAAGACTTATCAGTTAAGGTAGAAAACGGCGATCAGGTTGTTTTTGAAACAGACAACGGCGGCGGCACATTTAACTTTAGAGTAAAAGTATCATCTAGCGAAGTTAAAACACCAATGATCATTGCTCCTAATGGTATTTTACCTGGAGCTAATAATACATATTCACTAGGTGCTACAGGAGACGCATGGTTAACGATCACTGCTACTACATTTTTAGGCAATCTAACAGGTAATGTAACAGGTAATGTAGTAGGTATTCATAAAGGCAATATCACAGCAAATGACGATTCAACCGTCTTTAATGCTAACACTAAAATTGTTACAGCAGACTTCCAGGGAACATTGACTGGAAACGTTATCGGCGATGTTACAGGAACTTCAACTAACACATTAACATTAAATGGTTTAACAGGTAACGTCTCGGCGTCTGGCTCAACGGTAGCAATTAGAGATTCTAGTGGTCAGTTATTTGCTACAGCCTTTAAAGGAAACAGCGATAGTACTGATAGATTAAAAATTGACAATACTGCTGTTGACACTGGATCAACATATTTTAGTGCTAAAACTACAGCCTCTGGTAATACTATAGCAGCTAGAGATCCTGCTGGTAATTTATTTGCTGTGCTATTTGATGGAACAGCTACAGCGGCAAGATATGCAGACCTTGCAGAAAAATATCTTCCAGATGCAGAATATGAAGTTGGTACCGTTATGATGATTGGCGGAGATAAAGAAGTTACTGCAAGTAAATGGGGCAAACGTGCTATCGGTGTAATCAGCTCAAATCCAGCGTTTATGATGAACAAAGATTTAGAAGGCGGTGTATATGTAGCGTTAAAAGGTCGTGTTCCTGTTAAAGTAATTGGTCGCATTCGTAAGGGCGATGATTTAATCGCAGCAGACAACGGGTGTGCCGTAATGGCAGTCCCACACGCTAGTGGCGTTTTTGCAGTTGCTCTAGAAAGCAGCGATGACGAAGGCGTAAAAGTTATTGAAGCATTGGTAATATAAGGATAGATATGGCCTCAGGATCGTTCATTACCGCGATTAGTTATAACACGATTCGCAGCAAAGTTGCAGAAATATTAGGTGTTGGATCTTCTAATAAAGGATACGGACAAACTATTATTAGCCAAGCAGTTGCGCCTGGATCAATTATTACTAAAGCCCAATGGGATGATTTAAGATTTGATCTTTTAAATCTTAGAATTCACCAAACTGGAGTAGTTCCGGTAATTCCGCAAGTTAACAGAGCAGATCCTGTTATATTTGGCACAGGTCAACCTAGTGTTCAGTATAACACTCTAGCTGATCAAGCAGTATTAGATCGATTCCTTCTTGGCCCCGGCCAATTTGTAGTACAAAATACCGGTAGTTTAAATTATACAAATTTATGGTATAATACATTATCGACAATAGTTACGGTAACGTTTGGATCGCCTGATCAGGCTAGATTCTTTTTTAATTCTGGCGGTAAAATACGTTTAACAAGTTCTCGCTCTGGTGGAACAAATTCTTCTCAGAATCGTACTTGGACAGGCTTATTAAGTTCAGTTGGCGCAAGAGATTTTGGCGCTGTTGGCAACACCGTAAATTTTTATAATTTAACAGGAAATTTTCAAACAATTTTTAGTAGTAGATCAAGCGGTATTTACTATAGTTCTGTATATTCTAATAACGAATATAAAATTGAAGCAAGATGCGATACTACAACAAATACAGGCGGTACTGCAAGAACGGTTCAATTTAGAATTTCGTATGTGGATCTTCAGCCAAATACGTTTAATAGATATACAGACGGTACATTAAATTTAACCATAGACGAAGTTAGAGCACAGGGTACATTGTTGCCAGAAGGTTCTGGAAACTTTAGTGTTGTAAGACCAACAATAACAACAATTCCTATTTCGGAATCGGGAGGTCCAGTAACTCCTCCAGAATCGTTGTATGTTCCTTATGTTCCAGCGATTACAAATATTCCTCCAACTAGACCAACAGAAATTGAATCAGTTGTAAGTCTTTCATCATATGACGTGTTTACTCCGTCCGGAACACAAAACTATACAACACCTGGAAATTATGAATTTACGGTTCCTGCCGGGGTATCAAGTTTAAATATTGAACTTGCTGGCGGAGGTGGATCTGGTGGATTTGCCGTAAGAGACACTCCACAAATGGGTGGCGGCGGTGGCGGCTCTGGTGGTTACTCAACACGGTCTATATCAGTATTTCCTGGACAAAAATTACAAGTTAGAGTAGGCCGTGGAGGACAATCAGGCACAGACAGAGTTTCTTTAGCAAGAAACGGTACTATGTCCTACATAGCGGCAGGATTTACTAATTTAACTCCGTCGTATGCAACTCTTTATCCCGATGTAACTTGGCCGGCGTGGTCAAGTTTTATGAAATCTTATGCTGTTTGGCCAGTAGGAGCAGTAACTTCTGCACCTGCAGAGGGAGATAGAGAGATATGGTCTTATGAAGTTCATATTCCAACTGACGGTTCCTACACATTTACTGCCGCAGCAGATAATTCGTTAAATTCATTATGGATCAACGATGATCTTGTAATTCAAAATTTTAATTCGTTTACTACTACTACCTCTGTAGCTAAAACTCTAACAGCTGGATTATATACAATTGTTATAGTCGGTGTCAATGCAGTTGGTACTAGCGGAAATCCGGCAGGTGTGGCAGCAACAATAACTTCCGGCAGTAGAATTATATGGACTACCAGATACGGCAGAAAAGTAACATTAACTGGAGTATATTCTGCAGGAGGCGGAATCCAGGGTGAAGATTCTACCGTTTCTTTATTAGGTAAAGGTGGTCAAGCTGGATTACCTGGTGGTCAAGCTGGAACCAACGGTACTAAAACCGATAATCCAAATTCCTCAACTGGCGGTACAGGCGGCTCAATTCCAATTGGTAACGGAGGCGCAGGCGGTCTAGGAAATCCTGGCAGTAACGGCACTGGATTTGGTGCTGGTGGCGGCGGCGGCGGAACGAACCAAGTTTCAAATAGTAGGGTTGATCCAAGCAATGCAGGCGGCAGCGGAACATCGGGTAAAGTTTCTTTATCATGGGGTACAACATTTAGAGGAATTGCAAATATTGGATTTAGCTGGTCTGGCGGTGGCGACACTGACGGTACATTAAAATCTGCATTATGGACATTGACTCCTATTTCTGGTTTTGTAGGCGGTCCGTATTCCGGCGAGCAATTAATTACAGGAACCCCACCAGCCGGTCTTTCTCTAGCTGGGCAAACAATAACATATACTATTGGTACAGGCGGTGTTGGCGGTTCTGGAGCGTCTAACGGAAACAATGGCGGTAACACATCAGTTACGTTCCAAGGAATTACATTAACTGGCTTTGGCGGCAGCGGCGGCCGATACAATTCTACACAAAATGCCACTGGCGGTTCGTTTACTGGCGGAGATAGTGGTGTAGTTGGCGGAGTTGGTGGCGGTATGACCGGCGATGATGGCGGTGGCGGTGGTGGTGCAATTGGCGGCACTGGCGCACCTTATACTGGATCATCAAATAGAGGACAAAACGGTGCTCAAAGTGCTGATTATTTAGGATTACAAGCTGCTGTAACTGGAGCAAGTTATCAGTGGTTAGGAATTGGAACAGGAGCAGATGACGGATCTACTCCTAGAAATGCTAAAAATGGCGGAACTGCCCTTGGCTTTGGTAGCGGTGGTGGTGGCGCTGGCTGGTACGGCGGCAACGGCGGAACAGGTTTATATGGCGGTGGCGGAGGCGGAGCATCAGGATACTCCGCAGTTCAAACCGGCGGCCGAGGCGGCCAAGGTGCTGTAGTTTGTCAGTTTGTAAATGGAACAATTCCGTTTATGATTTTAACTTCAGGTACAGCGGTAACTATTCCTCCAGGAACAACCGCAGTTCGAGTATGGGTAATAGGTGCTGGTGGTGGTGGCGCAGGTTCTCCTGCACAAGATGGTACAGCAGGTGGCGGTGGCGGAGCCGGCGGTATTGCATACAAAACTTGGACAGGTTCTGGCTATTCCGGAAGCACTAACGTAGAAATATCATCAGCTACTCCAGGAACACAAATTTCTTACAGAGTCGATTTAAGATATAAAGACAATTTAGATGCTATATCCGCAGTTAGATCAAGGACATTTACTCAACAAGTTCCGGGAAGTCAATCAATATCTGTTGGTAGAATATACACACAACCTGAAACATTATATTGGGGTGAAACACCAAGAGTCTTTGTTGAATTAACAAGACCATCTGCGGTAGCTACTCCGGTTGAAATTAGATATGTTTATTCTGGCCCAATAGCAAGTGCAATAGGACAGGTTGGTGTAGTTAATACATTTAATATTAGTGTGCCTGCTGGACAAACCGTTGCATCAGTACTAGGATCGCAATATCAATCGCCACAGCCAAGCGGTGGTTTAATTGGTACAGCATTTATTAATAATATTCCTCAGTCTAACAATAATCTTTCCTTCTTGACTTATGCTGGCCAATCGAGAAATGTTACGGTAGCCTCAGTGACTGGAGTACCAAACGAAGTATTCTGGGATCAAACTCCGTCGTTACGAGTGACTCTGAATACTCCGTCGTTAACTCCAGTGATAGTTGAATTAAGATTTGATTGGACCGGCCCAATTACTTCTATATACGGTGTTGATTCTAATACCACATTGTCAGTGAATATACCTGCTAACAGCACAATAGGTACGGTGGTATTACCAAGATACAACCTTGGATTCCCTTCCGGAACAATTGTTGGAGCAGCTTATATTAATGGTGTTGCTCAAACAGCAGAGATTGAATTCTTAAAATATATGGGTCGAGTACAATCGTAATAAGTAATGATACAGATTTAAATAAGGCAAAAGAATGGCAATTCCTGTAGTTAACGACCTAGCAAGAATAGCGGATTACAATGATTTAAGGACACAAGTAGCTAATATTTTAGGTACTGGTTCCGGCGCATCCGGTTACGGACAAATTTTAAATTCTATTCAAATTCCTCCTGGTAGGTTAGTAGCTGCTTCTGATTGGGAAAAACTAAGATTTGACATTCTAAGTGTTCTTCTTCATCAAGAAGGAGTTACTCCCAACTTAATCAGCGTACTTGAAGGGTCTGTTATTAGAGCTGCTACAACAGAAGCTCCAAAAATTTATACAGATGCAGTGGCAAATATTGGAACAAACAAATTCAATATAGCTGCTGGACAATTTGTCACAGAGTCAAAAGGTTCAGTCCAGAGAACTTGGGATTCAACAACATCTCCCACAACCTGGCGTGTTAGTGCTACTGCATCAGTAACGGTAACTTTTGCTACTACTGATGCTGCTAGACATTTTTTCAATGCCGGCGGAAAAATAAGATTCTCTAGTACCAGATCTGGTGGAGTATCATCATCTCAAAACACATCATGGACTAGTTTATTAAACACGGCAGGCACACAATCTTTCGGATCAAATACCCCTGCAGTGAATTTTTACACATTAACTAACACAGATCAATTTTGGTATACCGTTTCAGCTAGTTCACCTTATTCTACTAATAGATTCAGATTGTCTGCTCGCTGTGATATAACTAATAATGTCAACGGCGGAGCAAGAATTCTAACTTTCACAGCACTATGGGAAGATAGATACAACGATCCAGGCCCTCCTGCGCCAGGCGATGCCGTTGACGGAAAAATAGAATTGTTTGCCAGTCAAATTAGACCAGTTGGCGGCCTATATCCAGATTTAATTCCAGCCAGTTTTTCTATTGATACTCCTCTCTACAATTTTGGTCAAATAACAGGTTCATAAATATTCCTTCACTAGCGATCAGTTTATAAATAAACTGCGTACATAATGGAGAGAATAAATTGGACGAAAAACTCAAAGCCGCACTGGCATTTTCAAACTATCGTCAGACCCTAGCTACACAACGTCGTCTATTAAAAGAGAAGTTAGAAGCTCGATTAACCTACGGCTTCAACGGTGGCATCTTTAAAATAGATCAAAATCTTCTCACGTTTGTTGATTTTTTTATTAAAAACGGTCGAACCGAATCAATACCTTTAATTGACACTAACGGAAATCCTATAATGATTGAGGATTTAGAAAAATTTAAAGAAGAAATCTTTGATAGATATTTTTCAGCAACGAACGAATACATCGATTCTTTTGAAAAATTAAAAAAATCAAGAACTATTGAGAAATTATTAGATCTATGAGCAAAGGAGTTCTTATATTTGCCCATAATAGTAGAGAAGTAGATTATTCTATTCTTGCTTTAATATCTGGTGGGCTTGCAAAGAAATATCTTAAGGTTCCTGTATCTGTTGTTACAGACGAATCAACAATGGAATGGGTTAGATCTTCAGGAAACGAAGAAAAATTTAAAGAAACGTTTGAAAACATTATTTTAGTTGACAGACCAAGCATAGCTAACATTCGAAGATTAAACGATGGTGGGGAATCAAAAATGGTTCCTTTTATAAACTCTAGTAGAACCACTGCTTATAATATTTCTCCGTATGATCGCACTTTATTAATTGATAGTGATTTTTTAATTTTTTCTGATCAACTATCAAATTATTGGGATCTTGAATATGATGTAATGATATCAGAATCAATAAATGATATTCAAGGAGATAGAGTAGGACATTTAGATATATCAGTTTCTGAAACTGGAACACATCTTTATTGGGCTACCTGTGTTATGTTTTCAAAGTCTGATTATTCAAAAACATTTTTTGATCTTGTTCAACATGTCCAAGAAAATTACAAGCATTACGGATCAATTTTTAAATTTTCTACAGATCAATACAGAAATGACATAGCATTTAGTGTAGCTAAACACATAATGGATGGTTTTGAAACAGACTCTACATCGTCACTTCCGCCGTTATTAACTACTATAGATAGAGATATGTTAATAGATGTTAAAGAAAATAAATTAGTATTTTTAATACACAAGCAACAAGAATGGAATGCTTTTTACCCAGCGGTCACTATTAACAGAGATGTTCATATCATGAATAAACAAAGCATCGTTAGAAATAAAGACTTATTATTAGGATTGCTATGACATTCGGATACCTATTAATAATATCGGAACATGCATCAAGAGACTACTTAAAGATGGCCTATGCCCTAGCTTTGAGTATTAAGAATACACAAAAAGAAGGTTTTGATAAAGTTGCATTAGTAACCGACAATGTTAAAAAAGTTAAAAAATTAAAAAGTCCTTGGGTATTTGATGAAGTAATTCACTGGGATAAAGAAACATATTGGGATGGAAGATCTTGGATGGACAAACTAAGTCCTTGGGATCACACAATTTGTCTCGATGTAGATATGTTATTTTTAAGAGATTATAGTCATTGGGCAGAATATTTTATTAAAAATAATGATTTATATATAGCGAACAAATCATATACTATTAGTGATAAAGTTGTCAGTAAAGATTTTTATAGACAAGCGTTCACTAAAAATAAATTACCTAATTTATATTCGTTTTATACATTTTTTAAAAAAGATAGCGAGTTAGTAGATGAATTTTTTACACTTGGTCGTTATATTATTAAGAATCATTTAGAATTTAAAAATACATTCTTAGCTGAATATATTCCTAATGAAGTAGGCACAGATGAGGCATTTGCTCTTAGTGCTAAAATTTTAGATATACAAGATCAAATTGCATATCCTCTAGAATTTCCTAAAGTTGTGCATATGAAAGCAATGGTTCAAGATTGGCCATGGCCTGCAAACAAGGTAACTGATCATGCAGGTTTTTATTTGAATAACAAAGCGCAATTAAAAATAGGAAATCAACAACAACATAGTATTATTCATTATGTTGAAAAAGACATAATAACAGATGAATTAATTTCAACTTTAGAGAAAGTAGCATGGAAGAAATAACTTACGATTTTTCAGATTTAATAGGTAAATTTGATGTAAGAAAACTTGAGTATTATGCCCTATATGACTCAAATACACTTACGGTAACAGGAATATATCCTTCACATGCACTAGAAGATAAAACCGAAGCCATTCAAGTTGACAGAGAATTAGCAGATAGCATTAACGAAGGACGATTGAATATGTCCAAATGCAAGGCTAACTTGTATACTCGAACTATTGAAGTGATAGAAGATGTTTCAGAAATTTCTATTGATACGGTGCTACATAGAATTATAGAAAAAAAATGGAACACAAAAAAAGTTAAAAATGATATATTAATTACATACGACTCTAAAACAAGTGTTATGAAATTTGATATACATCCAAAATATTTTAGCGATGTTACTTGGCCAACAAGTTTAGAATTAAAATTTATTGTTACAGGGTACAATGATCCCCATGTACTATATGAAACAATTTCTTTTACCCTAGGACATATCTTAGACAAAAAGAAAATTGAATTAAAAATTAACATTGACGATACATTTAGTATTTTTACTAAAAGGGTATTTCCTCATTATCAGCTGGAGATTATATGAGAGTAATTGAATTTGACGTTATATTTCTTAGCTATGACGAACCTAATGCAGATTTGCATTATGCAGACTTATGCAATAAGGTGCCGTGGGCTAAACGAGTTCATGGTGTTAAAGGATCAGATGCAGCACACAAAGCAGCAGCAGAAATGTCAGAGACTGATTGGTTTATTACCGTTGATGCTGATAACATTGTTGATCCTGAATTCTTTAATTTTAATCTTGACATGACCGATCCAAATATACAAGTCTATGGCTGGTGTGGCCGAAATGTAATTAACGGTTTACGTTACGGCAATGGCGGATTAAAAATTTGGAAGAAAGATTTTGTCCTTAACATGAAAACTCATGAGGCTGCAGAAAGCGATCGTGCCCAAGTAGATTTCTGCTGGGAAAATGGATACCGAAACTTTCCAATGAGTTTTAGCGATAGTATTATTACTGGTTCACCATTCCAAGCATGGAGAGCAGGATTCCGTGAAGGTGTTAAGATGACTTTACTGGATGGAGTTAAAGTTCCTGCACAAGAAATACAAAAAAGAATCTGGTGGCACAATCTTCATAGATTAAAAATGTGGGCCACCGTTGGCAGTCATGAAGAAAATGGTTTGTATGCTGTGTATGGTGCAAGATTAGGAACTTGGATGACCAATTGCACACAATGGGATTATGTTGAAGTTAGAGATTTTGAAATCTTAAGAGGCATATGGAATCAATACGGCAAGCCATACGAAGAAGTTAATGGCGATGGACTTGTTGAAGAAATTAAATCACTTGGGGAAAAAATTAAACTTAACCTAGGATTCAATTGGCCATATTTAGATCCTGCTACTAGCAAATACACATTAGACCTTTATGGTGAAACTATAGAATTATGCAAAACTTATTTTAGAATGCCAGAACATGTATGATATATTGTATGCTAGTCGAGATAAAATTTTAGAACACGATTGGCTTAATTTTAAATCCAAATTTTCTCGAGCTATACGTTGTGATAACGTGGAGACTTTTGATGATTTAAAATCTAAAAGTTTTACAAGATTTTTTTGGGTAGTTTGGGATGACTTAGAAATAGTAGATGATTTTAAATTTGACTATGTTATACCTGAATGGGACCGTCCTTACACACATGTCTTTTTAAATGATGCCGAATATAACGGAGTTGTATTAATTTCAAAAGATGCTGAAGTTAGTAAAAAAGAAATTGAGTTTAGATTTTTTATGAATTCTAAACCAATAGATATTTTAGTAAGTCGTTTTAAAAACTACGACATAATCTGTATAGGCAACGTAGACCAAAAAATTAAAAAGAAATTTCCGCAGGCAAAAATATTACCAGAAACTGCAACACTAGAAGAAATTAAAAATGCATCGCTGACTAGAATGTTTTGGGCTGTGTGGGATGATGTTATAGTCAATGATGATTTTAATTTTTCTTACAGAGCAGAAACGTACATGGATACTAAACAAATTCATGCGTTTAAAAATAAAGATTACTATGATGGCATCTGTTTGTTGCCTAAAGATATAGAAATTTCCCAACGCGAATTTTCTTATAGATTTTTTGCTAATAAAAAAGAAACAGGAATACAAGCATCACTGCCAAAACCTTACGATATTATTTTTATTAGTTATTACGAAAATAATGCGGACGAAAATTATAAATTATTACAGCAACAATTTCCGAGAGTCAAACGTATTGACGGAATTAACGGTATACATCAAGCACATATTGAAGCAGCAAAATTATCAACTACAGACATGTTTTGGGTAGTAGATGCCGATGCAGTAATTGTTGATAACTTTAATTTTGATCATGTAGTGTCAACATACGATAAAGAAACGGTACATGTATGGCGTAGTCAAAATCCAATAAATGATTTAGAGTACGGATATGGCGGAGTTAAATTATTACCCAGGAAGTTGACATTAAATATGGATGTAACGAAACCCGACATGACTACTAGTATTTCAAAACAATTCAAAGCAATGTCTACAATATCAAATATTACTGCATTTAACACTGATCCGTTTTCAGCGTGGAAATCTGCATTTAGAGAGTGTGTAAAATTGTCAAGCGGCACAATTGCAAGGAATAACGAGAGTGAAACAGCAGAACGATTAGGCATATGGTGCTCAGTAGGCAAAGATAGGCCTTTTGGCGAGTATGCTTTAGCAGGAGCTAAGGCCGGTAAGTTATTTGGAGAGATACACAAGGATGATGCCACGTCATTAAGTATGATTAACGATTTCAAATGGTTAGAACAACAATTTAAAAAGGAATTCCCATTGTGATGGAAGCACATCGAGTAGTTTTATATAAAAAAGTTAAAGAAGAATTAGATCAATATGGTCCCGGTATGTGTTTGGCCAAATGGAGTCAAACAACAATACATCTTGGTACGGGTCATACGCATAGCTGCCATCATCCTGGAACTCATAAAATTCCTGTAGAAGAAATAGCAATTGACGCTAGTGCATTACATAATACCAGTTATAAAAAAGAAAAGCGAAAAGAAATGATGAATGGGTTTCGCCCTGCTGAATGTCAGTATTGCTGGAATGTAGAAGATAAAATTAATATTGGTGACAACGATGTTTATAGTGATCGAGTGTATAAAAGTGCAGAGTCGTGGTCAAGGTCGTTGCGAAGTAAAATTGCAGAAGTATCGTGGGAAAATAATATTAATCCTAGTTATTTAGAAATTAGTTTCAACAGCACATGTAATTTTAAATGCAGTTATTGTTCTCCTGAAATTAGTTCAAAATGGATGGAAGAAATCGTTGCCTTTGGCCCATACCCAACATCAACTAATTTTAATTCGTTAGATCATATTAACAAATCTAATTTTAATAAAATGCCAATTCCAGAACGCGAAGATAATCCCTATGTTGATGCATTTTGGAAATGGTGGCCTGAGTTATATCCTACATTACATACGTTTAGAATTACAGGCGGAGAACCGTTATTAACTAAACATACCTTTAGAGTTCTTGATTATATTATTGCTAATCCTAATACTGAATTAGAACTAGCGATAAATTCAAACTTAGTTGTTCCTGATGCATTGTTTAAAGAATTTATTGAAAAGATCAAAATAATTTTAAACCAACGATTAGTAAAAGGTTTTATGTTGTTTACTAGTTGTGAAGCACACGGTAAGCAAGCAGAATATATTCGCCACGGAATGGATTATAACAAATGGCTTGAAAATTTATATGAGTTTAGTCGAGAATGTCCTACAGCTACTATTGGTGCAATGTGTACCTATAACGCACTTTCGGTAGCATCTTATGAAGATTTTTTAAAAGACATGCTGGAATTAAAAAAGTTTAGACGATCAATAGACATTCCTCATTACAAATTTATAATTGATATTCCGTATCTTAGAAATCCAATGCATCAAAGTATAAAAATACTTACACCAGACTTTTTGCCGTATATAGAAAGCCAGGTAAAATTTATAGAAAACAATCTCATCGATTATGCTTCTAGAGAATTGTTAGGATTTGAAAATTCTGAATTTGAAAGAATGAAGAGAGTTTACTTTTTATTCAAATCCTATATAGAAAATCAAGAAAATGTTGATCAAGAGAGAAAAGATTTTTTCTCTTTTGTAAATGAGCATGATAAAAGAAGAAATACAAACTTCTTAGAAACCTTTCCTGAATTTAAAAACTTTTATAATTTCTGTTCTATGTTATGAGTGTAGTTAATGTTAATCAAATTTTTGCTCCTAAGATGGGCTTTACCGAGCTTGGCAGAGTAAATCAATTTGTTCACGGGATACTTCTTCGAGATAATTGTATTGGAAAACCACACGAAGTTTTAGAATTTCCCTATTTAAAAGAACCCGGAATAAAGAATGATCCGTGGACATATAAAATTAATTCTCACGGATTTAGAGGAAAAGAGTGGAAATTTAAAAAAGGTTTTATACCGTTCTTTGGATGCAGTTACACATTTGGCATTGGTGTTGAAAAAAATATAACAACATTATTTGAAGAAACAACAGGAAAGAAATGCATCAATCTTGGAATTCCTGGAGGTTCGTTACCTTTTGTATTGAAATCATTTAATATTTTTAATACTATACAACCAAGCAGATGTGCAATGATAACTTTACCTGCATTAGATAGGATACCTAATCCTAAAAGAGACAGCCATGATAATTGGGAATATCAAAATATTCTTCCAAACATGGAAAGTTCGAGATCGGATTTTGAAAAAGTTTATCGTGTATTAAGTTCAGATTATTTTGTCTCTTCGGCATTAGATTACATAACCTGGGCAATGACTACCGCTAAACTAACTAATACAATATTGTATTGGTCATCGTGGGATGATCGAACAATGTCTTTAATTAACTCTTGTATTAGTAAAGAAAATATATTTTATTACGACTACGGAAACAATCAAATAGACCTTGCACGAGATAACGGTCATTGGGGCCCAAAGAGTACAGAACGATGGGCTACCAATTTGATTGATTTTTTTAAAAATAGAGGGGAGTTATAAGATTTTAGAAGTAGAATCTGAAATATCTTTTTTAAGTCTAGCAATATCAAATCTAAAGTCTATCTTTGTAATATCATCTCGATATTCGTGAAAAGTTTCAACTAGTCGATCAGAAATAATTTGCGCATGACTATCAAGTAACTGATCCTTTACATTAATTTCCCATACCCTGCCATTCTTAAATTCTAACCGGACGAACTCTATGTAATACACAGGCATTGTGTTTACATAGAGATCTTCAAAAATTTCCGGCCATTCTTTAACAAAATGTCTAGGTAATTTATATAAAGGTTTAGGCATCGGCAGTTTCTTTGACCTTAGTTGCCTTCTTTTGTGGCGGATCCAATTCATCTGCCTGCTTACGTAACCTAGCAGCTTCTTTATACATAGCATCTGCTTGACTTCTATAACTACGAGCAATATCTTTATCTGTCAACACCGCTGGTTCTGTAGGAGTCGAAGATTTAGGTTCTGCTGTAGGTTGCACTTCTGCAATAGTTTTTACACTTTCCTCTTTTGGAGGAGCACCTGTTACAAAATATGCTAGATCATCAACAGCACAATTTCTTTGTTCTGCAATAAGAACATTAAGTTGATCTAAAGGAATAGAATCGTTAGTTGTTGGAGTCATAGTAATATGATCTGTAGCAACTTTATGTAACCATCCGCCAAGCTGCAATGTTCTTAACATGGGTTTTCCATCTGGGAACATTCTAATATGTAACAACTCGCCAAGTTCAAAAGTTTCTTGAGCTTGATCGCTTTCGACTAATGTCATAATCGAATCGTGATACGAATCTGGCAAATTTGAAGCTGCTACTACTAGCGCCATGTGCGATTCTCCGGGCAAAGTCCTGAAAGCCACTAAAACTTTTGCTCCGGTGTTATCAACTCTTCCAATGTGTTTTAGGGTTTTCATATTATTGTCCTTCTTTCTTAGTGATAGATTCTAAAAACGTACTCAACTTATTAAAAGTTTTGCCTACTGCTTCTAGTTCATTTGCTTTAAATGCACCTCTTTGACTAGCAACTTCGATGATGCTTTTTAACGAAACAAGATCGCTGATATTTAAATCAGTTGGTTGTTCTGTTTGAGGTGCTGCTGCAGGAGCGGCCTGCTGTTCTTTAATTTCCTCGGTCATTGTGTTCTCCTTAAGTATGGACATGCGAGCATAAAAAATGTTAATTCTTTTTGGTTTTCAAATCCAACGACAATTGATACTTTTAATTTGTTGTCTTGGCTTATCATTGGAATCTTATTGATTGCAAATCGTCCTTTCAACTTATTAAAAATCCAATTCTCTAAATGAGAGTCAATAAAGTCCATTTCGCTTACTTTAAATTTTGAAAAGTGCGAAGGCATGTAACTTAATTTTCTTTTCTTTAGAACGTCTAACGGATTGATATTAAACATAGTAAAATATTTATATGGGTAGTTTATTCTGAAGCTAATTCTTGGCTTAATCTTTTTGCTAGAGCTTTGCTATAACCCATTTTCCTTACATCACCGGAAAACAGATATAATTCAAATGCTGCTTTTTCTTTTAAAACTATTATATATTTTTTTGTTAGATAAAATGGCGAGTCAATGAACTTGTCTAGCCAAACTAATATTTGAGGAGTTATTTTGAATTCTGAGGGAAGATCGATCTTGTAAGTTTTAATGTCTGCTTCTTCTACAAGTTTAATGCCTTGATCTGTTAGACGTAATCCGCCTTCATCCTTTTCTCGTACATTGTACCAGATCAAAGATCGCATCTTTTTTATTGTTTCTTGATCAACGGCTTCGTTTTTTGATTTTAGGATTACCGTTGTGTAGGTATCCTTAATATCCATTTTTAAGTAACCTTTTCACCACTTGTTAATTGATATACTTCGAAGTCATTGCATTTAAAAAGACGATTTAATTTTTTAGCTAAGTTATGTGCGTGACCAGGATTTGAAAAACTTACCTTCTTATATTTTGGTCCGGGATAACTAGCCAAAAGACTTCCGCTTTTCAAATTGAAAGGTTTTCCTTTATAAAATACAGCCCATATCGCTTCACTTTCAAGAACTTGATCTAATTTATAGTTCTCTTTGTTAGCGTGTTCAAGTATTACTTTAGGTTTTGGTCTACTCATCTATACGTGTTTCCTAATTAACCACGTATATATTTATACCTTTTAGAACGTTCCGCCGTCGAATTTAACGTCTATTTTTTCGGCGTTATTTTGAATACTAGACAACATTTGATGTATTTCTTGAACGGTAGATGATAAACGAGAAGTTAAAGCAGCCATTTCTAAGGTTAAATCTCTAGCTTCTTGTATGGTTATTCTTATTTCTTTTTGTTGACTTCTTTCAGCCGTGGAAATTCTTTGAAGTATTTTTTGAATAGTTGGCATTGTTACTGGAAGGTCATTTTGAGACATTTGATAGCACCTGTTTCATTTCTAATTCAGTTTTAAAAGGACCTTTATAGTCGTACCTTTGTAAAGTGATCAATTTAGGGCAAAAACTTTTAACCCACCCTTTTTCAAATTTAATGGTATAGTATCCTGCACAATATAAACTTTTACTATCTCCGCTTTTTGTAAACAGAGGAAGTTTTCGTTTGATATCAAACATTGCATTATGCGGATCGGTACTGGTAGGATAACCATGAATTTCGTTAGGTTGAGAATCATTGCTCTCTTTTAAAATTTTAGCTACAAAGAATTCTTTTCCAAATTGTCTTGTAAGACTTTCTTTGTTATCGTAAATTTTAATTCCTAATTCGTTGCTCATTACAAATCTATTATCTTCGTCTTTTCTTAAAGTGGCAAATTTTTCTCCATCCTTTTCAACGATCCAAAATTTGTTATCAATAATTGGCTTTGCGTGTAAGTCTGTCATATCGTTCTCCAAACGTGTATCTTCAAACGGACATAGTTTGATTTTCATTTGTGTACCTCGCATTCAACGGCTCGGCATAACTTTGAGCCTGTTCTGCAATCTTTTTAAGATCGTAGAGGTGACAAAATTTCATAAGTCTAATGCCAACTTGACTAATATTTTTATTTGCAGTTGTAGCATTAAAAATTGTAGTTGTAATAATTTCTTTAATATGTTCTGGTTGATAATTCAAATCAATTAATCTACGATTACGTTCATAATCTTCTAACACACGATGTTCTTTGCCTTCGTGGTCAGTCCATCTCTGAAGCATGAGATTGTTCCACGCATATCCTTTGCTGCTACGATCTTCGAACGCTTCAGTAAGACCCACTTTTTTGCTTGTGCCTTTAGTACGAACGCCCGGATACGCTGAGAAGACATTATCACTGGTATCGCCACGCATACATTTTTCGAACAAGAGCCATTCTGGGTTTGGTGCAGGTTTTGCTTCTTTAGTTTTCTTGTCGATAACTGGCTTACCTTTGTCATCAAAGATTCCTTCGTGTGTAATTACATGTTCCATTACACCGTTGTATTGTTTTACATTAGGCGCAATAAGTTGTACAAAATCTGTGTCAGTACTAATAATTACATGATTATCTTCTGGATGAGTTTGTATCCAACCTGCGATAAGATCATCTGCTTCGAGTTGAGAATTTTGTAGAACGGTACAATTTGTTTTATCAGTGATAAACTCTTTGAAAGTATCAAATGCTTCCCAAAATACTTTTTCTTCTTCTTGTTCACGTTCGTTATGAGCAGCACGAGCATCTGAACGATTTCGCTTATAAGGCTCGTAATAATCCTTACGCCACGAGCGCCCCTCTAGACAGAAGATAACATGACTGCCATTAAACTGCTGCCATGCTTTGCGAATAGAATTTAGTGTGATGTGAAACGCCATGCCAAGTTTAATATCAGCGTCACCGTTGATAACGTGTCTAGCACGAAAAAATGTGTTTGCTGTATCTACTAAAATATAGGTCATTAATTATTCTTCTTTACTCGCTGTATATCTAAATTACCTGTATCAACAGGGCCGCCATAATCGCCATCAACTACAACATTGGCACAGAGTTCACGGAACCAACGATCTACAATTTCTTCATCTGGATCACCGTCAGCACCATAACCCTCTTGCTTTAATTGTAGCACAAAATGTTCATTCCAGTCAAGCTCAAAGAATCCATTTCTAATGTTATCTTTATTAACATGTGTATTCAAAACACCCACCCACGGCTCTTTTTTACGAGTAGCTCTTTCTTTTGGACTTAGTTTTGCAAGTTCTTCTTTTTCTTGTGCATCTTTTTGAGATTTTTCTGCTTCTTCTAATCTTTGATTAGCTTCTGCTAAATCTTTTTCTGCTTTTTGAATAGATTCTTCTAACTTATCCAACCCCATCATTTTTTTAAATAATTTTTGCAACATTAAGTTCCCCACTCATTTTTAAATAACGGCACTTGCAATCGATCGCTGTATCGCAAACCGTTCTTCATTGCAAGCTCTGCTACACGACGATTGTTTAAAGTATAAACTGATTCAACGCCACCTACAGGCATCAAATAACACGGACCACTAAATCCTTCTGCACGATAGATATCTAATGTTTCTAATGCTTCTTCAGCATCTTCTTCTGTAGCAACAACAAACTTAAGATATGTATATCCAACATCTTCATATTCGCATACCACATCCGGTCTAATTGATTCATGGCGTTCTTCGCCCGAACAACTTAATTTAGCACTGACACTGAAAGTAAGTTTATGATAACCGCGATGCTCCATACCCCACTTTATTAAGTAATCTTTAAATTCTGGAGTTAATTTTTGAGTACCGTTAGTTTCAAATGTTATTTCTTTTAGATTTGACATTTTAGGATGATCTAACAATTCGGGGTAAGCACGTTGCCACCCAAGCAACGGTTCTCCTCCTGTGATAACAAGATGTTCTTCTCTCCATCCGTTGAATGGTAAAATCTCGCAGATTCTTTCTGCGATTGCGTCTGTAGTAAGCATTGGGCTAAGATCCTTAAAAGCAGGATGCCAGCTAGCATAACTATCACAACCAGTAGACACCAATGGGAGTTCTTCATATTTTTGAAATGCCTCGATGTTTGCATGTGTATAAGCAATGTCGTCTGCCGCGATACTTATTTCGCCTTTAGGCATACCAAAGCCAGCACATTTAAAGTTACAGCCAAATGTACGTAAGAAAACAGACGGTACACCCATGTAACGTCCTTCGCCTTGTACGCTATAAAATAATTCTGCAATTTTTAATTTACTCATTTTAAATCCAATCGTCCGATTCCATGTATGTAGAAACTTGATGTCTAGCATCGTCCTCGGATTTTGCAAGAACTTCAACGGTTGCAATACCACCTTTAATTTTGATATTAAACGGTACGCGACCGAACGGCATCCAACCGTCGTCTACTTTAACTTTAATTTCAAACATTCTCATTTGTTGAGCTTGTTTGATAATATTGTCTGCAATGTCTTTAGCTGTTTCCATAATTTACTCTTTATATTATACATTCTTTTTTGTTAAAGTCCAAGAGCCGTTGTTATTATCTGTCCAAATAAGAGTGTCACCTTCTTTCCAACCTGCTTCTTCTAATAAGTCAGGAGGAAACGTAATTATACCGTCACCTGTTTCTGGATCTTCTTCAACGTTAATGGTCCATTTTTTACTCATATTAATATTTTCTTTTTAGATTCTTCCTGATCTTTTTTCCATTGATCGTATCGTAATTTACGACATTCTTCTTTCACATCAGTTGGAATATCAGGGTGCCATTCGGCCATACCGCAATCATATACTCTAGGAGTTTTTTTAAACTCTGCAAATACTAGTATAAAACATACGAATAAAATCATAGTGATTAAAAGAAGTTTTTCTTTCATAGTTCCTCACTAATCATTATTTTACATAACAACGCTTCTCTTTCATCTACAAAGAAAAACTTCATTTCATTGGGACCTACTTCAGTAGTATAACGATTCCCAGGAAGGCCAAAGCGTTCTATGATTTGAGCACAGGTCTCATTCCACCATGTAGTACTTTGACTTTTCCAAGGAACGCAAATTTCCGTCATTATTTAGATCTTCCTGTGGTACAAGAATCTGACCATATCTCTTGTGCCTGTTGTTGATACTCTGCTAGTTCTTGATCTTTTCGAAGTTGATCTTCCATCCAAAGCATTTTTTGATGTTGATATACTTCTTCTGAAAGACCATGCCATCCAATACAAAAGCCAGTTGGACTACGGCCACAACCGCAGGCAACACCGCCTTCTTTGATTTGATCTGCTCTTACTTGCATATTGTTATTCCTTAAAATATTTTTCTAATACTTCTAACTTATCCATATATTCTGCTATTTGAGCTATTTCTTTCTCGATAGCATCCATTAGATCAGTGTGATCATGAATAGCCATAGGATTAGCTAACATAATATCAACATTCATTTTATGCTTTAGAATGTGTGCTTCAAAATGCTGCTTTAGTGTACCTACAATTTCCTTCTTCATTTTGATTTCCTATAATTGCCCTTTTCCGGAATCACATGACGTACTCCTCCGGTTGGGTCTTCCATATCTCCCTTACGTCGAGGGATTAAATGTACGTGCGGCCAACCAACGGTTTGACCGGCTGCGTGTCCAAAGTTAAAACCTACATTGAAACCGTCACACTCGCCCGCTTCTACCATACGCATACCATCGCGAACAGCGTCTTCAAAAGCATCCATTAAAACGTGTAAGGTGTTATATTTAGGCACAAATAACAAATGACCTTCTGTTACAGGATATTTGTCTTTGAATACCTTTACATGAAAATCTTCTTCTAATAGATTATCCCAAGGTGCTGACGAATCCTCAATAAAAGGAGGTTGATCCTCCATCACTATTTCTCTCATCTTTGATACTCCTTACGTTCTTCGGGGAGGTCTGATTCTTTTACCACAAACTCTCTCCCCATTAAGCTGCCAAAAAACACTTTGGTATTTTCTTTGTATACCATTTTTAATTTAACGGTTTGAAAAGCACATTCTAAAAATGCTCTAGGCTTATAATTTAGAATGTGCATTTCAACATCTTTACCGTTGTCAGTACAGCGAACTTTAATTTTAGAATCAATCATTTTGCCCACCAATCTTCCCAAGGAAAATCAACCCAAACATCGTTCTCTGCTTTGTTAATTTCCATGCCAGCGTAGTCCATAGGAGCATCACACTTACTGGCAAGATTATCAACCAACACAGCAAATCTAACATTATTGTTCCATACTTCTTCCCAAGAATCGTCCTGAGGAAAGCAACCACTTCTCCAATCCTGCATTAGCCAATTAAATGTAGCACCGCTGTCGTTGATATCGTCAACTATTAATATTTCTTTATAGGTTGGGCCTTGTTCCAATAAATCACTGGCAGCTTCTAGTATACCTGAAACATCCACAGGATTTTCTATAAACCTTTCTCTAGAATTGGGACCTAGTGCATCTTCGGCCATCCATAAGTTACTTTCTGGTTCACCGCCGTCACGCAAACTTATCTTTAGTGTTTCACAAGGAACACCAAAATAGTGACTGATCATAACAGCAGGAACTAACCCTCCTCGAGTTAATCCTACAATATAATCAGGCCGCCATCCTGAAAGTGTGATGTCTCGGCAAATCTTAGATACAAGTCTTTTTAAATGTTCGTGATCAATTATGAGCTTGTTCATGTCTGTCCTTCAAATATTGTTCGTGTTGAATCCATTTGTTATTGACTAGGAATCCCCAATCTCGTTTATGTGGACCCGGCATAAACAATGTCCAAGCAGTTATACCATCAGCCAACTCAATACGATGATAAGACTCAGGACGGCAAATGCGAAAATGTCCGGGCCCACGCCAGAAGCGTCGTTCGCCCATCTTAATACCTTGTTCGTTAAATTCTGGAACCCATTCATAGTAACCGCCTCGTAGAATTAGTGTAGCATATGGCCAAGGATGATCGTGAACATCATCAGGATCACCTTTTAAAAACTTATGTAAAAATATATTAAAAGGAAAGCGTTCTCTTTCTTTTAAAAAGAGATAATATCTTTCGAGATACGGTTCGTTATGCACACGATCCATAATGATACGTTTGCGGCCTAGTCGTTCAAGCAATTTAAGAAACATTATTCTTTCTCTCTACTAATAGGACCAAAATACCATAACTCACGGTCTGACCATTCCCAGCCAAGATCTTCTACACCACTTTCATACATATCTTGAAATGCAGAAATTATTTCTTCTTTTTCATCTTCAGTAATATCGCCTTCGACATCAAACTTGATTCGTTCGCCTTCGTCTTCGGAAACAAATGACATTAATGCACCTTCTTCTGGATTGTAAGTCTCCAAATTAAAGTCATCGTCTTCTTCTTCAATATATACCGTATATGTGTCGAATCTATTGACCAGAGTAATTTTAGTATTATCTTTATAAAATTCAATACGTTCAACAGCTGAGTTTTCTTTCTTCGGACTATACTTGATCATATATTTCCTCTTCTAGGTATCTCTTCAGTTCTTTATCTGTAGGCTGAACAGAATAGTTCTTTTTAAAAAAGATTTCATAACTATCCGAACCATACTTCCCTATGCCATATAATATTGTAGCATCATTTCCGTCCCAAGTCAAGAAATCTGCAGTCATACGTTTGAGTCTTTGAAAACGGATATTGTACATACCCAAAGGCCAAATTACTTCTTTGACTTCGTCTTCTGTGGCCCAAAGGAATTCGCCAGGTCCTAGCCAACGGTCTAGGAAAAGAGGCAGCACGTATTTGACTGCCTTTCTTCCGGTTTGATTAAGCATGATAACAGCTACCATGTGCTGCCATGCCCATTCTCTGCTATCAGTAGCTGGTAGCTGTTGCTGTACCATTAGTTCATCTCTCAGAGGAGTTATCATCGCGGTGCAAATTCTTGTTGCATTTTAATATTATCAAAGAATTCTTTCTTTGTACCCATGTCATCTTTAAACGCACCTTTTAAGACGGTGGTCTGTGTTAGACTACTATGTGCCATAATGCCGCGATTCTCACAGCAGCCATGTGTTGCCTGGATATAAACACCTAGGTCCTTGGCTCCTGTGGCTTTGGCGATCTCGCGAGCAATATCATTAGCAAGTTCCTCCTGGAGAGTACCACGTCGGGCACACCATTGGGCGATACGGGTGTATTTAGAAAGGCCAATGAGCTTGGAAGCCGCAATAATACCAATATAAGCAACGCCACTAACGGGTTGGTGATGATGGCTACACATACTGCGAAGCTCACTACGAACAACCAACATACCTTCGTAGCGGTCCTCTGTATCATTTGGGAACGCTGTAGCGTCTGGTGCAGGTTCATATCTTCCTGACATAATTTCGTTGAAATACATTTTTGCGAGTCTGCGGGCTGTGCCATGGCTGTTAGGATCGTTCTCACGATCAATTAAGAGTCTATCCAATACAAGTTCAAAAGCTTCTGTAGCTTCGTCAATTAACTTGTGCTTCATTTCGTCAGTGACATAATCACTGATGTTGTCGCCTGCCCAAAAACGTTTGTTATCACGTTTCATTTTAAAGCGAATAACATCTGCCAAATATGCTTCTTGATATCCGCCATCGCCTGCCATTGCGTCCAGGCCTGTTTCTTTTTTAATATAAACTGGTTTGCCCAAAGGTTCGTATTTGTCCTCAACGAACTTCCGGTCAACGGGTGTGTTCATTACTGGATCTGGTTTAAAATCTTTTGTCAATTATAATTCTCCGAGTTAATGTCGTGGATGACATGTAGTTATTTTAACATCTTTAATAGATTAGAGCAACTGAAATAATTTTTTGATAGTTCTTCTACCTGTTTATTTAGGCTTGGTAAGAATTTTTCATAATTTTCCATATACTGCACAATCTTATAACAGATTTCTTTTCTATGAATTTCATAGGATTCAAACGATTCAGTCCATTCTGAAGGATACTTAAATGGATCAAAAGCCATCTCGCTGTAGCTTAAACGATCAGGAACCATAGGAATAGCATCTACTAAGGCACCCTCATACCAACTGATACCTAATGTTTCTTGTAGGTTAGCACTAAACACCAGTTTTGCTTCGCCTAGCATATTGTGATATTCACGTTTGGTTAATGGATACTCTTGACATATTTTGAATTCGTATTGCGGCAAGTGCTTTTTTAGATCTTCAAATATTGGCAATTGTTTTTCTGGAGCAATACGATGTGGGAACAAGATAAGATTACGCTTGGGCATATTCTTATACATAAGCAGAGTATCTGGCATATATTCCATAGGCCAACCTGAGCGAACATATTTTCCACTTTCAAGCATGTCTGCTTTATCTTCTGCTTCCCAAGGATTTTCAATAAGTCCATCATTAAGTAGATTATGATGAAACATTTCGATATGAAAATTAGTAGCAAAATAGTTATGATCAAATGCTGCAAAGAATGATTTCTCTGCATGTCTAACCCAAGGCTTGTTACCAACTAGTCGTCCTAAGAAGTCTTGAGGATCATATGATCCAGCATGCCATAGGCCATGAGTGACTACAGGAATACCAAGTAGTTCACTCATGTACTTTAAGTTTATGATACCCGGGTGCCAAGCATCAGTAAAAATAAAGTGATCGCCGGGATGAACGGCTCCGTCACAAAATAAACGCCCCATCTGCTCAACTTGAGCAGACTTGTAAATATTGGTGCCACCAAAATTAAGAAAAGCACCAGGAGTAGTGGCTGAAGGAATATCCGTAGGGCCAGAGATAATTTGAACATTATGTCCTTCCTTTTTAAGTAGCGCAGGCAAGTGGGATTTCCACTCACCTGTGTACCTAGTTTCTACCGCTTCGAGATCAACGAGAAAAACGTTGCTCATTGCGTCTTCCATTGTTATCCCAACGAGGCTTATTGCCTTGGTAGGGTCTACGTGGTCGCTTACTTGCTAGATAAGCAGAGTAGTTTGCAGAGTCCTTGCGATAAAGATCTGCAGGGTTAAAATCGCAGAGTTGAAATCTGCACCAATCGTGGTAAGATTCAAGATCCTCCCACACCTTCACGACATCAGGACGATTTGCAAAGTATTCGTAGTCCTTGTAATTACGAGCCATGATAGCTTTCTTCCTTTATAGGTTAGTACTTAATAAATGAACCATTTTCTCCGTCTTCGGAGACCTCAATCCAAACCTCACGGCCTGGATACTTTTTGCTAATGATGTCATGTAAATCATCTGACATCATTTCACAACTTTTATAGTCAAGGCTTAGAACGGCACCTTGACCATTATACAACGACTCGAGCCATCGTTTGAACTGGATGAACTCGATGTCCCTGTCATTATGGAGCACATTGATCCACACCCTGAAATGAAAGATGTGGCGATGAGGGTGACCCAAAAACGATACGTCATATTCATCTCCTGTAGCTAGATTGGGATCTGTGAGAGCCGCAGGATATTTATGAATACCTTCCTTACGGAAAGTTACCCAGATCATTTTGTTAGGTCTTTGATCTTGTCTAATAATCATACTGACATTAATCCTTCACAAAGTCGTTTAATTTCGTCTCTAGTCATATGAAAATTGTAAGTGCTTGATGATGTAACTTCTTTTTCATCATCGAGGCATTCTTGAATAATGTCTACAGAAAATAATCCTTTAGGATTAATAGATTCCCAAGATTCTACACGAACTCTAAAAGCAGGACTTTCTTTTATAGTAATATTTTTAATATTTAGATCAGGGTGTTTCATCGCTTTAGTGCCTCCATCATAACAATTTTACCTAGTGCATCGCCAAGATCTTGATCTTCAGTGATGACGTGCATACTATTGTGATTACGATCTTTGCGATCATCATAACTACGAGTTTCAATAACATATCCACCGCTGGCTTTATAAATTTGTAAACGCATACCTTCGCTAGAAAGTCTGTCTGCTTCTACAATTTGTGGAATGTCTTGTTCGTAATAGTCATCATTCAACCAATTACGAAAACGTTGTTTTAATGTTAGTTTCATTTCTTTCCTTTTAACTTTGCGAGCAGGTCTAATTGCTTGTTGTTTAGCACTAGTTATAGTTGCGTAGCCCATAGTTCCCATTATTTGATGATCTCATCCTTGCCATATTGGTCCCAATCTGTGAAGCGATCTCTTCCTAGAAGGTCCTGTAGGTTATGGCACCATACCCCAGGATTAGTTGCTGAAAAGTCTTTATCGTCGATCTTTAATGTAGCGTTATAGCCTAGTTGATTAATATAAGGTAATTTTACACTAATTTGCGGAATAAATCTACGCTTTTCGGTAAGACCGCTCTCTAGCAATCCTTCCGTTTCTTTAACATCAAAGTCTAATGTACACCAGAGATCGTATTCGCTATCTAAACATACATAAATCATATCTTCCCATGGACGCCATGTTATGGCATCGTTAACACCGTTAGTTTGAAAACTTTGATTAGCACCAAAGTAAATGTGTTTAATGTGTTTAGATTCGTCTGTGTAAGATCTACTTTCTTTGACCATTTCTAAAATAGTGTAGGGATCGTGGACACCAACTACAAATAGAGTTTTCATTCCATATGCAGGAGTACGTTCAATTTCTATACCTGTAAAAAATGTGATGCTATCTGCAACACCTGAGTTATAATCACGTTTCATATTATTCTTTGTTATCTTCTGTTATAGGAAATGCTTTAACAATTCGATTCATTGAAACTTCCGGATCCCATTCCTTACAATACTTTTTACGATTAGCACGACCTTCTTTGGTATCCGGATCATAATCAATCCACGAGAATTCTGTGCCTTCGCATTCTGGGCAATGATCATTATAGTCATCATCTGTAACACGATCAGAACCTCGACCAATCCAACCGCATTCTTTATTATCGCAGATAACATCTGGCGGTTCGGGTGGCTGATTAACCCATGAGCTTGTGTCCCAATTATAACCACTCCAGGTGTCAACACCTGATTGAGGTTTAAATTGCCCGTATTCCCATTCACCGAACTCTTTACCATTCCAATATAGTGTACCGTAGGTAGTACCAAAACTGCGCCATACGGCACTATACCAACCTTCTATTGTAGGTTTAACTTTTTTAAACTTAAATGTCTCAGACTTTTCCCAATCGCTTGGGCTAGTGCCCATCGGAGGATGTCCCCAATCTTTTTCTTCTGGGGAGTAGCGTTCAAAACTTCCGTTATCGTCTGTGATTAAGACCATGTTCATGTCTGAACTTTTACCATCGGTACTGCCACCCCAGTTGTCGATATCCTCACCATCATATACTACACCAGTAACAATATCTTCACCGTCAAATTCTTCGTAGTGTAATTCTAACTTAGTAATATCAAATGGTGCTCTAAGTTCAAAATCAGCTTCAAAGAAAGTGCCTTTTTCGTTACTAATACCAACAAACACCGCAGTACCTTTAGGTTTTGAACCAACCCATATTTCGTCACTGCAACACCAATCTGGCTCACCATCACAACCACCGCCAACAATGTCGTCCAATGATTTTTCAAACACCACATTACCGTTTTCATCTTCAATTTGAAGTGTGCCTGCATTACGACTAACACCATTGGTATGTCCCATGTCATCACACTCATACCAGCTGCCTGGAGGAAATGGCAACATGTCAAGATCGAGACCCATTTCTTCTTGAACGGTATCCTCATCGCTCCAAGCAATTTCTGATAAGTCAACTTGATTTTTTAAACAATAATCATAGACTTCTCGACTAACCGTACCCATAACTCTCTCACCACCATAGCCCCACATACTAATTTTGTATGTGCGCGGTGTGAACTTTAAAACTTCAATAAGTTTTTGTTGTTCTGCTAGATGCTGTGCTTCTAATTCTTCTTTAGTTGGTTCTGGAGCATCTTCAGGAGAAAACGGCCATGAGCCTTTGGGATTGGTTGTTGCCATAATTACTTCCTTTTAAAGAAATTTTTAATTGAGTTAAAAAGATTGAGATAACGAGCTTGATATTCTGAATAGAGTGGAGGATGGTGTGGACAGCGACCTTGACGATAGTCGCAATTGGGAGAATATTCTTTATTACAAATTTTACAATTCATTCTTCAAATCCCGATGACTTCATTTCATATTGGCGTTGTTTTTCCTGATATGCTGCTTCGTGTACATCACATAAAGTACGAACCCAACCACCACCGTGTGTATGACCAGGAGCACCACATTCTTCACAAGTTACTGCTGACATAGATTCGGCCATACGGATCATACCGTAAATTTTTTCATCGCCGCCGTTAGTATAGAATCTCAGTGTTCCAAACTTTTCTTTGATTTGTACAGCAACAACCTGTGTGCAACCTTCGCCACGACCATACTTTTCTTTTTGTTCTTGTGCCCAGTTTATATGATGTTGTATGTTAGAGCAGAGTCGGTCAATAATATTGAACCAACCATCGCCACATTCAAAACCCCAACACATTAGAGTTTGTTTCATATCTCCGTGACGATCAACAAAAATTTTAGGATATCGTTGACAGAGTAGTTCGTCTAGTTCTTGTTTCACCAGGTGCCCACATCAGTGATATCAACGGTAGTATCGATGTCCTTATCGCTATCGTTGAAAAGATTGAATTTAACAACAACGGTAGGACCTATTCCGCTGCTATTACTTGCTTCTAAAGTGAACCACTCAACTTCTTTAAAGTGAGCGGCCATTTTAGAAAGTTTTTCAATTTGACTTCTATTAAGAGCAAATTGATTTGATTGATACTTTTTATTTGTTTTCGCCATTGTCGTGATCAAATTGTTTATGTTTAAGTATAGCAATTTTATCTTTCAAAAGCAACCTTTGCTTCTTCAATTCTTCAAGTTTTAGGTCTTCGTAAAGACCATTTTTTTCCAAATTGTCAACTTGTTTGTCCAAAGCACGATGTGCTTCTTCTAAATGTTTAATGCGACCTTCAAACATATAAACTCCTTGCGTTATTCTGCTACTAGCTTATCCAATTGATCGTCTTCACGATCATTTTCCCAATCGTTATTATCATCTTCTACAAACAATCTGTTGAATTCATTAGTGACACCGCCACGTAGACGAGCACCTTCTAAATTCTTTAAAAAGAAATCTGCTTCTTTAATCATATCAAAAGCTTCTTCTTTAGTCTTACATGCAAATAAATCTTCAACAAAACCTGCAAAATAAAGAATATTACGAGGAACCCACTCTGAGTATTCGTGCATATTAACTTCTTTACTATTAGGTTTAGTATAAGTTCTCCAGTTTGGCTTGTGCTTAGCCAACTCAATGTCCATTAGGTTACAAGCACGTTGAACAGCACGGATATGACATTCTACGTTATGACCCATCATTAGAGCATAAGCAAATGAATCCCAAGAAGTTTTGCCTTCCTTACCAATCTTGTTTAACATTCCCGGTGCATAGTGACAAATATCTGCAATTGTAAGTCTACGACCAAGATCGCTTTCAAACGGGAAAGGTATATCATGTCGTCCAGCAAGACCTTTATTGTCTGGAGCCTTATCCATAATAACACTAAATCGCTTGTTAGTATGTTGTGCATTTGTATACACTAGTCCGTGAGCAGTAGCAATGAACGGTGATGCGCAGTCAAAAGAAATAGTAAAGTTTTCATTCACATGTTTTCTAATTTGACGTTGAATAAGTGTTAGATAACATGCCCAATCTAATTGCGCAGTACCCAAGAAGTGCATCCAATCTTTGCCTTCTAACAAACCATCAAAGCGTAGCGTAATTAATCTGCGTAGTGTGATAGGCATCTTGCACATGTTAGCACCACCCATGGCCCAACCTTCGGCTTCTTTACCAGCATACTTGCCTTTAGGATCACTGAACTCTTTTACACCTTCATACCAACGTTCAGCTGTGTCCCAGTCTGAACCTTGTAGAACATTAAGCCATTTAGTTTGTCCTAAACGATTGTTTAAGAAATAGTCATTGTTGAAACGTGTTTTATCTAAACAATCTTCAAACGTTTTCAAACCAGTTTTTGGTGAATGAATATGATCACAAGCCCAGGTTGGGACGTCAAGCATCATAGACCAATCTGCTGTAAGTTCGAGCCACTCTAAAATACTTTGACGTGTTTTATTAGCAGCAGCACCTTCAAAGTTAAGCCAATCAAATTTAAGAACACCTTTACCAATCTGATAACCGCCGGAGTCGCCTAAGATCATTGTCTTTGAACGATCACGATCTTGAATCATTGATTCTTGTGTTAGTGATTTTTGTAAGTCTAGTTGTGCATGACCTGCAGAATACAAACCATATTTGTAATAGAAGTATCCTTGTTCAGGATTTAAAAAGTTCATACCTTCAATACCGCGATCAAAATTCTTAGGAATACGATCGTTAGGTACAAATTCTTCTAAACGTTGTTTAGCAACGTATGTAGAATAAAAAGAACTAATAGCAGGAAGGTATACTGCATAGTCTTTTTGTAATGGTGTTAAGTCAACTGGTTGTTTGTTCATGTTCTCTCGATAAAATTGTTGTAAGCTCTAATCTAGTCTTTGCCTGTTCTAGTTGTTCTAATGCTATGCGAACTGCTTCGTTGGTAGAAGCTATCTTATACCATTCATTTTCTTGATCACGCTTCTTACGTGCCCAATCTAATAAAGATTCGGCTTCGCTGTTTAAACCAACACTGGCATGACTCATGTTTAACATCGTCCAGTTGTTTCCGTCGTAGACTTCCATTTGTTGATTAGAAGTATTATATCGCATATTACCAACACCTTGTGAACCAGAGTAGTTGTTAACGTAGGTACTGGCGTCACCGCCAGTAACTTGAATATATCGACCAGAAGCGTGTATGTTCTTAATCATATTTAGGCAGCTTGTGCTGGAATGATATATTTGTAAGTAGCAAGACCGCTGTCTAAAGTGATCTGAATAGCACCTTCGTTTGACAAACTCATCTTAGTGTTGTTGACATCTGCAATCTTAAGAATGCTCAAGATTGGAAGCACAGGCCAAGTCCAGCCGCGATCTAGTTTACCTGCAACGTTCTGTGCAAAAATAAACTCACCGCCGTGTGTTGAAGCATCACCAAAGATGAACTTTAAGTTGCCACCGTCTGTTTTTGCTAAGAATGTTGGATGTTCATTATTAGCACCTGCTTGGAAGTTGAAACGCTGTACTGCGGCAACGCTAGGTTCAATTTCTACATCCCATTTAACACCGCGAAACTTAACGGTCTTCATCTTTTCGTTGATGATTTCTGTTGACATAAAACGATAGTCGTTTTTAAAGTCGCCATCTTTGTTTTCAAAGTGAATTCCTACAGGTAATGTTTCGCCATTACGTTCAGCTGTAGTGATACTAATCTTAGCATCTTCTTTGTATTCAGCACCATCTAACAAATATTTGAGTTTGTTAAGTTGCGGCATACCAAATACGCCCAGCATGTCTGGGTATGGAGCAGAAGTTTCTGCCTCCATAATAACTGAACGGTCATCAGCCATTGAGTTAATAATAGTTTTTTCGTTATTGCCTGTGACTTTAACGGTTGTTAGAAAGCCTAGATTCTGTGTGTGGCTTACGATGTCTTGTAAAATATCTTTCATTTAGAGAGTCTCCATGTATATTAAGATTATATTTAGATCGTGAGTAAAAATCAACCTAGAAATCACTCAAAATCAAACAATTTGCTGAATGTATTATCCGACCTAGTTGAACTGATGTCCCATTCCAAAACACCAATAAGGTTTTCTAGTTTCTCATCGATAACCGTAGTTTCCATTTCACCGTCATCGAACGGCATGTCTTTAAACCATTGCGGCAATCGAAGTTCGTCCACAGGGTATGCAACGCTGGTATAGCCCATTGGATTGTCTTTGACCTTACAAACAATCACTTTAGCACCGTCGGTGATGTTCATAGAATATTTGTCATCGTACATACGCTTCAAAGTATTCCAGTTAAGACTTGCTCGAACGTGTCCAGGCATGTTAGTCTTACCTGCTTTCTTTTCTTTTGATGCATATTCAGTGATGTTGTTGGCTCGCTTGGGCGAACCTTTTTCCCAACCAGGTCGAGTTTTAAAATCTGTACGGAAAGTTGTAATGTACTCTAGTACTTCTTCTTTTGCCGCACCGTTTAGAACTTTAGTTAGCACTTCACTTAGGAAGTCTTGGATAACAACCGGGGTATCTGACCGCTTGAGGTCAAGCCCCATAGCTTTAATTTTGCCTGGTTTGCCGTCGACATCTGATCGCTTTCCTTCTTTATCGTAGTAGAGCACAGCATACCGTTTTTTTGTAATGAATAGTCCTTTGGAAGCAACAATCTCGCGACCTGCCTTGATGACCTCTCCTCGAGTTCTTGGGCAGTGAAATGCGTCTTGCATAAATTTGGGGAATGTTCCATTTACTTCTTCTCCTATGGTATCATAAAGTTCAATTACTGATTCTTTGGTCCAAGGTAATGCACCTTTTTCAATTTCTTTTTTCAGAGTTGAGTATGCTGAAAAATAACAAGAGTCTGTATCACCGTAGATAATTGCTTTACCTACGTGATCGTTTGTACCTGTAATAATTTCGTTTACTTTACTAGCCATATGACGAGCAATGGCTCGTCCAGTAAGTGTGGTTGATTGACCAATCCGGTTATCAAAAAACCTACAGCCAGGGTTAAGAATAGCACCATACAAACTATTAAGATTAATCTTTTTAACCAACTGACGTTTATCCCAATATTCTTCTTCAATTTTATTTCCTGCTTTAATAGAATCTTTTAGTTTGGCCTGCATTTCCTTACGTTCGGCATACCAACGCTTTAGCAGACCTGGAATGATACCTTCTTTTTCGTAAGTAAAAATAGTACCATTAGCTGAAACCATCCAGGGTTGATTACTTTCAAATATTAAATCATATATCTGTGCAGCACTTAACGTATCGCTGCCGCCATCTTCCCAATCGATAGTAATTTCTCGACCTACTTCTCTATTCATTACAGCAGTATATTCTAATGAACCAAATATACCTTCCCAGGCTGATGCAAAAGATTTTCCTTTTCCAATTTCAGCTGCAATAAAGTCTTTAGTTCCGTCTTGTCGCAATTGACCGACAATAGTCTCTGGACCCATGTTTAATGCCCGGATAGCACTAGGATAAAGACTATTAATATCAAGAGACCCAATCCATTCATGTATACCTTTCTTTGGATATGCAACATACGCACCAGCAGCCTGCGTATCGCCGTGTTCTTCCATCTTTCGACGGTTAGGTACAATCATTCCACGTTTGTGAGCTTCGTTGATAATAGCCTGTTCAGTAACGGCTACAGCACCCATAGTAGTTTGAAGAAGAACCGTACATTCGTGAGCCAGTGTGTTTGCTAGATCTAAGAACTTGAGTTTTTTATCTAGTTTGTCAAGCAAGGCTGTGTCTTGTCTGTTATATTCGATAAACTTTTTAAAATCGTTATTATAAAGTTGATCTAATGTTCCTTCATAAACGGTTTTATTTTCACCAATTTCCATTTCACCAATCGCATCTAACCGATAAGTGTGTCTTTCTTCATATGTGTATTTTCTATAAAGTTCGAGCGAATCAAGATGTACTCGACCAACAAAGTCATAGGTCACAGCAGTCTTTCCATACTTTTCATATTCTCGTTTTTTAGGAAACTGATCCCAAAGACAAAATCTGCGAGTATCTTCTTTGCTTAGGACTTTAGTTACACGATTAACGGTATAAGGAATATCAAAGCCTTCCGAGTTCCATCCACTTAGTACGTCTGCATCTTGAATTAAGTCTAAGAATGTATCTAACATGTCTGCTTCGTTATCGAATAGCATGGTGTTAGGAAATTCGTCAACCTGACGTTTGGCTTCTTCCATACTTAATGTCTTAGGCGGAATCGCTAAACAGACCATAGTTTCTAACCATTGCAGGTGAACAGCAATAGCAGTAATTGGCATGAACGCATCGTCTGGTGATGCATATCCACGTTCTGGGTCAAAGTCTACCTCAATATCAAAAAATGCCACATTTAATTTTGGAGCATCTTGATTAAGATAGTTATCTTCTAAACAGCGATAAATTGGGTTGATATCACTTTCGTAAAGTTTTTTGTTTGAATGTATCGCAAGTTCTTTACGATGTTCTTTTACGTTCTTAGAACTTACCCGGCTAAGGGGCTCGCCCTTAATTGATTGAAACTTACCTTTGGGATCGTGATAATAAAACAGGTGTCGGGCAGGATATTCTTTAAAATGCCTTTTACCATTTGAATCACGTTCAACAACACGAATGATGTCGTTGTCGCGATCGTAGAATGCGTCGACGTAGCTCATTTATTCTCCATATGCGACTTAGGGCTCGCAAATACCAAATTAATCATTTATGGCTGATTAAACCTTTCTCGAAGATATTTATCAACTAACTTATAACATTCTAATTAAACCGATAGTATCGATTGTTGTTAGAAGCACATAGTTAGCCAGCATGCCAAACGATTTCCGAGTATAACTAGCCCAACCATACATGGCACAACCAGCAATCCAAATAGGATACAAAATAAGTAAAGGTGGAGTTGGGACGGTGAGCGCCATAGTGATTGAACATCCAATCGATATAGCCCATGCGATAACCTCCACCATAAAACGGAACGGGTTACTTTGCCAATCATCTCTTATCCAATCAATGGTAGGTTTTAATAAATTTATCATTCAGGCAAACGTTTGGTAACACCTAAGATCATTTCAATTTCATCCCACTCTTGTTCGTGGTCTTTCCAATTGTCTTTGTGTGCGATCTTAATTGCTTTATTAATGATGCTAGGTTTAATTTGCAGTTCTTCTGCTACTGCTTTGACGGTTTCTTTCAAACCTTCTTGTAAATCTTCTACTTCACGAAGTACATTGGACCCTTCGTTAATTAATCTTTCTAGTTTTGCTTTTTCTTCAGGACCATACATTTTAGCCATAGTTTTAATCTCCTATAGGACTATTATATAGTCATAAAAAAAGCCAGTCAACCTATGACTGGCTTTAGTTTACCAAAAGGTTTATTACTTTTGTTCTTCGCTTAGTACATCGTACATTTCAAATCTACCACCCATGCGCTCGTATACCATACCGGCATATACTTCTGCTTTCATGTTTTCGGTAAATTTAGTTTGGGCAACGCGACTTGCCCATGCAAATAATTCTTTGTCTAGAGGATCAATTTGTTGTTGACCACCACTTTCAACAACTAGTTTCATCATGTCTTTGAATGACAATGATGTTTCAACTGATTCAGCAACTACTTTCTTAGAAGCTTTTACAGATTCGTTCTTCTTGCCAAAATATTTTTCTTGCTTGGCTGACATACCTTTCTTGCCATCTTTCTTGTCACCGCCTTTATCAGCAGCAGCTTTTTTCATTGGCTCTTTCTTGTCACCGTCGCCGTCAACATCTAAAAAGTCTGGCTTAGATGCTTCGTCCATCTTCTTGCTTTTTTTAGACATTTTCTTTTCGTCTTTCTTAGCTTCTACCATTTTAGTAAACTTAGCTTTGAACGCTTCTGTGTCAATGGACTCTTTTTTAGCTTTTTTAGACTTTGGAGAATCTTCTTCGTCGTCGTCTTTAGGAGCTTTATCGCCGCCGTAATTCTTACCTGCTGTGTGCTTAATACCGGTAGCAGTTTTTTCAATAGTGCCACCAGTTGCTGATGTCTTTTTGTCGCCGACTTTCATTTCTTCGTCAACTTTTTCTTCTTCTGCTTTTTTCTTAGCTTCAGCAACATAAGTAGATCTACCACTTAGTACACGTAGTTGTGCATCTTCGTTCAGTTGCACAGCTTTTGGAATCTCCGGTGAAGCAGGAGTTTCGACTAGTCCATCGATACTTTGGATGTGACTGATAATTTTTTTGAAGTCCATTTTAAAATTCCTTGGTTTTAAGGTCTATAATGTATTTATCTTTTGAGTGCTGAGCCGCCACCGAATATATTACCCTTCATATCCAGTGCATTTTTAGCTGTTCCGTCCGGGTTTTTGGCCTGTTTTGCTTTGGGAACATCAGGAGCTTTAGTACCGCTTTTTCCTGGGCTTCCTGTATAACTCTTTTTACCTCGATCTTTTCCGATAGCAATGTGCGGGCTCACTACCGTAGCTATGCTTCCAGAGCTAGTAGCGCCTGCTGTTGCTGATTCAAAAATCTCTTTAATTTTCATAATATATTATTTATTTCTTCCTGCTTTCATATTAGCACACCAGTGTGCCATACGTGCTTTTTCGCCCGATGAATTCTTAGCGGTTTTACGCAGACTGCTAACACTTGCTTTACAATTTACGCCGCTGCGTTTAGCTAGACCTTTACGTCCAGGCTTTTTACCGTCAGCAAAGTTCTCAGTTAGTTTGTTTAATTTTCTGTAATAATCCCCGCCAATCTTCATGTTTGCCTGCTTATAAAGCATCATAAGTTGTGATGCTTGAGATTGAACATATGAAGTTTTAGGAATACTAGACATTTTATCGATGGCTAATTTTATAGCATCAGTTCCTGTTTCAGCATCAATGGCCAGCCTATCTTTAATGATACGTTTAACATCATCGTCCGATAGTTTGAGTTCTACAATAAATTCTTTCGCTCTCATTTCATAGCTACCATAAATTTATCGTGTTTTTCTTGCCTTTGATCCATGTGCTTCATTCCTGGATTAATTGGCTTGGTAACATCTTTTACATTTTTAAAATTATCAACATTAGGCTGAACACGATTTTGCCAAAACCATACAGCAACTTTAGCAGCTACTTCGGGTTTTTCCACAAGCTCAGGTTTTTCTACAAGAGGAAGTCCTAGAGCATCTCCTGCTTTTTTGTAATTATATTTTCCAGTTAACTGAATGTAACCACGACCTTTGTACTTGGCTCCATCGCCTGGTTTAGTATTACCTAACACTTTAGCTTTCTTTGGAGCAAACCTAATGTCGTATTTTTTAAAATCTAACGAACCGCCGATCTCTTTCATGTGTTTAAAGTCTAATGTTTCGTGAGCGCATTGTGCTAGGAATGCCGCTAGTTCGGGACCGTTAATGCCAGCTTTCATTGCAGCTTTTTTTAATACTACTTCGTGTGGATTTCCCGAAACACTTTTTGACAATTCTTTTTTAGTAACTTGTTTTAAAGGATCTGATTTTTTAACAACTTGTTGAGCTACTGGTTTTTTATCTTTTGATTGTGATGCATCGGCATCTCCTGGAGCACCAAATGCTAGTGCTGTGCCTAATGCACCAGCAGCAGCCCAATCCTTCCATCCTTCTCCTACACCGCCATCACCGCCTGCTGCTGCACCTCCGTCACCACTATAACCCACAGCATATCCATATCCGCCAAACGGTCCAGGACCGTAAGCAGCCCAACGTGGTTTACGTTTGCGTTTTTTCTTTTCAGCAACAATGCCTTCACGCATGTATTCAGAAGCATCGCCTTCTAAGCTAACATGCCAAGCATAGAATCTAGTTCTAGGATGAGATTTTTTAAGACTCATAAATGTATGAAGATTAGGTTTTGCATCGTCGTACATTATTGCTTTAGAATAATCGTCTTTGTCTAAAAGAGTCTTAATAATTTGTGCTTTACGTTCTTCTGTAGTTCCCTGTTTACTATTACCAGCACGATAAACATGTACTTTGCTCATGTCAACACCATACTTACGAAATGTATCTAGGAATAATTCTTTGTCATCAAAATCTGCTCTAGCTGTTACCATCACTACTTTGTTACCTGTAGCAATATCACGCTTGAGCTGATTCATCATGGGAATGATAGGTTTGGATTTTTCAAAAAATTCTTTAGCATTGCGAAAATCACCAAAGTCAAATTCTTCGTCGGGTTGTAACTTGTAATGTGTAAAATCGTGACTATTAAGACTTTTAACAACCTTGCTGTCTTTGACTACGTGTACCTTAGTTTGTGTGTGTACTAAAGTATCATCGATATCAAAGATCACTAATTTTTTAGGTTGTATTTCGCTGGCTTTCATTAGTGTTGCCCATAGGGATTTATTTTCTCGTCTGAGTCTTCGCTTTGTTTTTCTGGGTACACAATATACTGATTAGGATTAGGTTCAACAGGTTTATTTTTTTCTTCCTGTAATCTTTTCATAGTTCGATCAATATATTCTTTTAGAGTCTTATCCATAATATTAAATTGAAAAACTAGAACCGCAACCGCATGTAGTTTGTGCGTTGGGATTTTTAATTACAAATTGACTACCAGTAATATCATCTTTATAATCTATTTCTGCGCCATTAAGATATTGCATACTCATAGCATCTATAACCATCTTCCACTGATCATTTAGAGGAAATTCAAAATCGTCATCATTCTGTGCTTCGTCAAATGTAAAGCCGTAACTAAAGCCAGAGCATCCACCGCCTTGCACAAATGTTCTTAACATTAGCGTAGGATTATTTTCTTCTGACAAAAGATCGATTACTTTAGCTTTAGCTGACTCTGTAATATCAATCATTATTTTTTCCTATAGGTTTCTCGCCCGTCATGTAAGGTAAACTAAACCATAGTTGAAACCATTCTGGAGTTCCTGGTTTAATATTATGTTTTTTCATAAGCTCACCTTTTTCGTTGCCAGTGATACTTATGTTACTACCGCCGTAGGGTTGATAGCCTTTGAATTCTGTAATGCCAGCGAGACGTTTTAAATCAGATATTTCCATATTAATAATTATCCATGTCTCGGAATTCTTTTCCTGTAGACTTATCTAAATATGTAGCTTTAGATGGTTTAGCAGTTAATGGACTTTTATCCATGTAATCAGTTTTGTCTCCAGACTTTCCCACCGCCGGTGTTTTTTGAATATAATCTGGTTTTTCTTGTGATGCTACTTTTTCACTGCCACTATCATATCTATCTAAATGAATAGTATATTTTTTAATACCTTTTTGATCTAATAATTTTTCTAAATCTTTTCTTGCATCATCTAGTTTATAATCGTATGAATGACCTAAGTCTTTCTTTATGGTTTTTGTAGACCCGTCGGGAAGTTGCATTTTAATAGTAGCCATAACTGCTAATGGGCCAACTGAATCGCTAGCCTGTGCTCCACCCGCCCCTAATGCTGCTGCTCCCGCTAGTGCAGCTCCAGCTACTTTAGATTTCCATCCTTCTGCTGTCTGCGAAGGGCCATATACAAATGCGTTTGGGTTAAGTCCGTATTTTTCTGCAACTTTAGCAATAAAAGAATTTACCTTGCTATTTGGAATTTGTGCTCCGACTTTCTTTTGGATTGGCATGTTGTTCTTGCCTTTCCCTTTGATATAGATATCAACTAATTCATCTTTACTTATAACGGCGCCTTCCGCTACACCTTCGTCAAACTGCTTGCCTTTGTGTTTGACATCACCTTGCTTCTCAGCTTTCTTTTTATCTTTATGTGCGCCAGCACCCGCAGTCTTTTGATTTTTAGCTACAAAGTTTCTAGGTTTGCTTGCAGGTATAAATTCTTTAGCTTTCATGATGATCTCTTTTGCTTAGGACCTTTGCGAGTCTTCCATTTTTTATCTGTTGAGCAATAGTAACGGCCGTAACCTTCTGCTATACTATCTAAAAATTTATCAATGCCTCTTGAACGAATGCCACCTTTCTTTTTTATTTTACCTAGTTCTTCTAGGGCATGGCGGATCTGTTCCATATTCATTTTTAATTCTTCAAACTGCTTGGCCATAGTTTGCCATTCGCTAGGACTAGCATTTGTAGCGCGAGCTGCAAGATCTTTTAATTGACCAGAAGCACGTAGCATACGATATTTTAATTTTGCCGGATTAGCCTTGTCGTGCCCGTAGATCATTGGATCCATCGGATCTGCAGGATCCATTTCAATAGGAGCTTCGGTAAAATACCCTTCGGTAGTAATGCCCATACCTTCTTTGGCAGCAGACATTAGTTTTTTAATCCATGCTTCGCCTAATTTTTTCCCGTCAAATCCTTTCATCCAAAGAGCTAATTGTTGTTCTTCGGTAGAATTGGGATCTTTTAGAATATTTCTTAACTGAGTAAAACTAACACCAGTTCCGCCTGCTTCGGCAGATCGAGGAGTGTTCTCAACATCAAACGTTACATGATCAAATCCTGGATATTGTGGATTCTTCATTCGTTTACCTAAATGATCCATCCACTTCTTAAATCCAGCATAACGATCTTCTCCAACCATAACAATAATATGATCATACGGAGGAGGATTAGATGCAGTAACTAATTCTTTTTCAATTTTCTTAGCAACGCTTCCACCTTCCTGAATCAACTGGAACATGTCCTTATTGCCAGGATAAAGTTTTTGCCATGTCTGTAATTTTAAGTCAGGTGGAATAGGATCGTCAGCACCAACAGAACTGCTGATGTATACGTAAGGATCGCCGCCTACTTGTTGTGCTTTGTTTAAAACAAATTCAACTAATTGCTGATGTCCTACGTGACCAACAAAGCTACCTGCTGTAACCACAGCAGTCTTTCCACTTTTTTCTCGCCCGGCCGGTGCAGGAGGTTTAGCTGCTTTAATTGCAGCATTTTTAGCAGTGATAATATCTTTCTGTTCTTGGCTAGTAATTTTTACAGGACCGTTTTTAGTATTAAGAATAATACCTTCGTAGTCTTTGCCTAATTTATCTTTACCTATTATGTTAGGATTTGAAATAATAAATCTAGCTAGTTCGTCTTTAACTGGTTGTAATGCTGCGCTAGCATCTTTCTTTAAATCTCTTTTACCACTAGTAACCATACCTTTAAGAACTTCAATGTTCTCTAATGGTGGTAACGAAGTAGTAACATCAAGTCCGCCGTCCGATGTTAACGAATTATCAATAAACATTGTACTACCAACTCGACCAATTTTTCTTAAAGCAGAAACAAACTTATCGCTATTGGGATGTTGATCTCCAGTAGAACTTTTTTCTACAAACAAAGGAACAAGAGCTAGCGTAACACCTTGCGGCAACTTGTCATATGAAATTCCAACAAACTTTAATCTTCCATCTTCTTGCTCTGTGGCAAAAGGAAGATATAACACTTCGCAATGTACTTTAGCATCAACCAATGCTTTGTCCCCTAGTTTACCGTCAACTTGAGAAATAACATTCATCATCTCATCGTAGAGATCGTCGAATAGTTTTGCTCTAGCTTTTACTTCGGGGTCTGCTTGTCTTTTTTCAGCGTTCTGACTAAAAGCACCTGGTTCAAACTTAGGACCACTGCGACTAGTTTCCATGTAAGGTCTGCCATTTGAATCCTTACCAAATCTAGCACCAAAGCCATCAACCTTAACGGTCATTGGCATATTGTCTAATTTAAACTGACCAGTTGCTTCGTCTTTAATTTCATCTAATAGATTTAGAAAATCAATATCTTTCATTTTTTCTAAATGAACAATACCTTTTCTTTTGCTTTGGACAACATTAGCATCGTCGGCTTCGTTAATACTTTCGCCGGTAACTTTATAAGAAGCTCTATAGGTCTTTTTTAGATCTTCAATGTTGCTTGGGGGCTGTATCTTCAATACTGCAATTATTTTGTTCAGTGCAGCTGATTTTTCTTTTTCATCTCTATCAGGGTCGTTCTTATAAAGACCTTGAGCACCTGGACCAAACATCTTATTAATGAAATAATCTAAAACATCATTCTTTTCTTTGTCGTCCAATGCGGTATTCATAATTTCTAGAATACCTACAAAGGACCAAAACTTAGGTTCTAAAGTTTTAGCTTCTTTAGGACTAACTCTATCGCCAAATAGTTTACCAAATATACTTCCAAGATCTTGATTGTAATCTGCAGGCGGACGAGCAGTCATAACTGGCATACCGTCTTTGATCAAAGGTTTGCCAGCAGCATCCAAAACAGGTTCGTATTTGTCACGTAGACCACCACCTTCTTTAGAGCTTACAGCAAATGACAACATATTATCTGTTGCTGGAACATCTTGTTCAGTTCTAGCCTTGCCACGACCAACCATCTTTCTTAATAAGAAATCTTGTTTAGTTAAAGATGTTAATGCTTGAATTAAAAATTTATGGAATACACCTTTGATTCCAGCATTAAGATCTTCCCAAGAGCTAGAATGACTAAACTTACTCCAGGCCGTAGGTTCATCTTTGTCGTACTTTACAAATTCTAAATCAATTTGGATTTTAATAGGAGGTTCAGATAACTCCCACATACTTGAAAATTGTTCATTGCCGGATTTAAATCCAAGCAATGTAGCAGGACCAATTTTTTGATTCTGCATTGATTTTAAAAATGCTTCAACATCAGTAGCATATTCAACATTTACCTGAGTATCAATATCGCCTACTTTAGGTTTTTTCTCAATAAATGTTTCATCTGGAATGCCTTTTACATTAAAAAAATGTAAACTAGAACCACTTAAAAATTCTTTACTTTGTAGTAGTTTAGGATTCCACAAAGGTTTCTTATATTTTTTAGAAAAAGAACTATTAATGTTTGATAATAGATCATCAAGGATAGGAACGATGTAACTTCTGTTAGTAACTTTTAAATCGATGTCTTGTGCCTGATGGCCGCCTGGCAATTCTAAATTGCCGCCCTCAGTAATAGCCTTACCTGATCTGTGAAATAATTCTAACAGCCTCATTATTAATCCTGTTTGTAATCGCCGCGTTCAATGTGTTTTGATTGTTCAGCACAAATTCTTTTTGCCAATTCAATTAATTTCTCTTGTGGAAACTTTTCTTCTGGATCTTCAACTTCAAATTTTTCACAATAAGATTTTAAACTACGTTGGATTGGTTTAATGTATATAGTATACGCCTTTGGGTGATCTAAATATTTTTTATGTTTATCAACGGCGGGAAAGAAATACTTATTCAAAGTACCCGAGTCGTTATCCATATAGAACTTAAGATCATCTAACCAATCAATATCTGGTTGACCATCTTTAGGTGCGCCAAGTGGCGAAAACATTTCTCTTAATAACATTACCAGCTCCTACATGACCAATAACGTGCTTTCCAACGTGGACCTGGATTTTTGCAGTTATGTCTAGCACGGAATGATTTTCTACGTGCAGGATTAGATTTTTTAATACGCATCTTCTTATCGCCAAAGTTTACTTTAACAATATTACCATTTGGCTTGCGTACATATACTTTTGATTTTTTAACATCGCCGGCCATCTTCTTGCCTAACGGTACTTCACGACCTCGATATTTGGCTTCGTCAATATCAAAATCTTCTTTGTATTTGTTGGCCTTCATATAGTCTCTAACGGTGTCGATATAATCTACTGCTTTGGTAATTTTTGCCTGCACCCATTCTGGAAGATTTTCGTTAGCATCTAAAATATCATATAGTTCTTTTGAAGCACTATTGATAGTTCTTAGATCGTCTTTGGCCATGTCGCCTTCTCGATCATACTCGCCATAGTTTACAGGATCTTCAGGGTCTTCAGGACCGTGGTCTTCATTCTTTTTATTATGATGTTTCCATGCAGTTGCATAAGCAATAGATTTTTCTTTGTCTGTTAAATCACCATCAGCCGCATATCCTTTTTTAATATGCTTGACCATGCGTTCTGCTTTATCACCCGGAGGAGCTTTTTCAGAAATTTCAAAATCTTCTCCAACTTTAACGCAGTTATCAACGGTCTTGCCGCCTTTCTGTTTAGTGCCCATGCGCTTGTAGCCTTTCCAGCAAGCCTTGCCATCAACACCTTTTTGTTTTTCTTCAGTAACTACTTCTCCTTCTAAGAAGTGTATACCTTCATTAGTTAACATTTCTAATGCAGCATCGTCTAGTTCAATAACAATACCGTCATCTAAAATATCTACAATTTCTGTAGCAATTTCGTGATCTTCTGAAAAACTTATTCCAAATGCATCACCAATTTCAAAAGATTCATCAAATCCTTTGGCCTTGGCTTCTTTTTCGAGATCAGCTTTACGCTGTATAATTGCTTGTTTAATTTCTGGGTCAGTAGAAGCAGTGGGATCCATTTGTAAGTCTTGTAGGGCTTTACGCTTGGCCTGTAGATCTTCTTTGTCTATTAATGCTGTTTCGCTAACTAAAGCGTCTAATTTTGATAAAAGGTCTCTCATAGTATGATTCCGTAAGGTCATACTATATTTATCGCTTTCGATTAGTTAGTAATTATATCGGATTTCGTTGATTGTGCCGTTCTGCAGGTTGTATGCAGCACGAATCCATACATAGTTGCCAGTAAAATTAACAGAATTTGTTGGATCCCATGCAGTACTATCTTCACCGAAGCCAATTTCGGTTCCCGGAATGTCAAACCAGTCGCTTTCACTTGGATACAATGATAATGTACCTTGAATTTTAATAGTACCTATAAAGCTATCAACACGATAAGTTGCTGTATGCAGAGGATTGAACAAGCGATGATACCCAGCGGCTTGCTTTTTTTCGCTGTAAATGAATGATGAGTCGGGCGACTCTAGCGAAATATTAGATAATAATTGACGGCTTTCAGTGGACATCTCTTATTTATCTGCTATCACGTATTTGTAAATGCGGCCCACAGCTTCAGAATTTCTTAATTTTAGCATAAGCAATGTATGTTCGTCCTCTACTAACACATATCTGCGATCCCAGTTCCAGTCTGTATTAATAAACCATTTTTTTACAGCATCGCTGATTAAGATTGCAGGAGTTGCAGATACCCAATTAACATATTGCTTCTTAAGATCTTTATCTTTATTAAATTTATGTGGTAGCAAAAATACCTTAAACCTGTATTTGTTATGGGGTAACTTTTGTACTATAATAGAACTTTCGTCGTACAGATCAATTTTATCTAATGATGGTTCAAATCGCTGAATAGTTACTTCTTCAAATTTTTCAGAAATAGTATTAAAGATTGTTTCATCGTTGGTATAAAGATCTATGATATTTCTTTCAATTCTTTTTGACCAAGAATCTTTATCAAAACTTAATAGAACATTTGCTAAACTTTCAATAACGTCTCGATTAGCATTTGCGCTATCAATGATTGAATTTCTATAGTGATTTTGTTGATGCGTGTCTAACAATGTTTCTACATCATTGATCCCGTACATGCGGAATACCACAATGCCCGGGATCTTGAGGGAAACTTTATAAAACCATTTGTTATAAAATTTTCTATTGATGAGCTTCGATTTGATCATTTTCTATGCTAGGTTCTACTGCTTGAGGATTTAATAGTCCTCTTTTCATAGCCTTACGTTCAGCTTTGGTTAACTGCTTTTGTGCCGGACCAATATTGAAAACAATTTCGTCATTCTCAACTGAAAGTAAAACCGTTCCCCCGTCTTTTAATTCACCAAATAGAATCTTGCGACTTAACGGAGATTTAATTTTGTTATCAATAATACGAGCCAATGGTCTTGCACCCATTTTGCTGTCATAACCTTTGTGTGCTAACCACTTGACAGCATTATTATCGGCAACAATTTGAATGTTCTTTTCTTTAATTTGATCGCTAAGTTCTGTAATAAACTTCTCAACAACTTGATGAACAACTTCTTCACTTAGTTTATTAAACTTAACAATAGCATCTAAACGATTACGGAATTCAGGAGCAAAGAATCGCTTAATAGCTTTATCATCTTCTCCATCACGTTCCAGATCACCAAAGCCAATAGTGTTCTTTTCATTATCAGAAGCACCTAAGTTTGATGTCATAACCAAGATAGTATTGCGACCGTCGGCTTGTTTACCATTTGATCCAGTAACAAAACCGTTATCCATAAATTGCAACAGGATATTAGAAACATCTGGATGTGCTTTTTCAATTTCGTCAAGCAATAACACACAATTAGGATGTTCTTGTAGTTTAGTAATAAGTTGGCCTGCATTATCTTCAAATCCAACATAGCCTGGAGGAGCGCCAATAAGTCTAGCAACAGAATGCTTCTCTTGGTATTCGCTCATATCAAATCTTACCAACGTCATGCTCATCTTATCTGCAAGTTGTTTAGCAACTTCAGTTTTACCTACGCCTGTTGGGCCAAGGAATAAAAATGAACCAATTGGTTTATTAGGTGCTTTCATGCCTGCTTGGCTGACAAAGATCTTGTCGAGCAGATTTTCAATAGCACTATCTTGTCCGTATACCGCTGTTTTCAAACCGCCTTCAAGATCAGCAAGATTCTTGCTTTCTCTCTGAGCAACGTTTTCAAGAGGCATATTGATCATCTTGCTGAGTTCGTACATAATCTGTTCAACGTCAACTATTTGTTCAACACCTTCCATAGTTTCATCGTCTTTAAGTTTATAACGAGCTGCTGCACAATCTAAAATATCAATTGCTTTATCCGGCAATTTTTTATCACTCATGTATTTGACAGATAACTTAACCGCTTGATCAATAGCTGCATCTGTAATTTTAACATTATGATGTTGTTCATAATATTTGCGAATGCCTTTGATAATTTTAACAGCTAATTCTGGAGTTGGTTCGTCTACAGATACCCGTTGGAACCTGCGCATCAACGCACGATCCTTTTCAAAGTGTTTGCGGTATTCTTCCCATGTAGTTGAAGCAATAACTTTAATAACACCTTTGGTAAGAATAGGTTTAAGCATATTGGCTAAATCGTTGCTTGATTGATTAGCAGCACCAGCACCTTGCATCATGTGTGCTTCGTCGATAAACAATACGACTTTACCTTTCTTTTCCAACGCCATTAGTACTGCTTTGATTCTTTCTTCAAAATCGCCACGATACTTACTACCTGCAAGTAACGCACTAATGTCTAAAGAATATACCTGATGATCTTTAAGATAATTAGGAACTTTCTTTTCAAAGATTTTTTTAGCAAGACCTTCAGCAATAGCAGTCTTACCTACACCAGGCTCACCAACTAGTAATACGTTAGCTTTATTTCTTCTGGCCAAAACTAAGAGGATTTTTTCAATCTCATCATCTCTTCCAATTACGGGATCAATTTTACGTTGCTTGGCTCTAAAACTTAGGTTGGTACAAAATTGATTCAAGATCTTTTCTAGTTGATTTGGATTAGTCATTATTTTGTGTTCTTCTTCCTCTACCTCTTCAACAAGAAACTTCTCTTGGAAGAACTTAATAAATTTTTCTTTGGTTACTCCGCCTTTGTTTAAAAAGTAAAAAGCGAAACTATTTTTTTCTCCTAGTACACCAATAATGACATCGGCGATTTCAATACGTTGCCGCCCACTAAAAAGTACCTGGGTAAAGCATCGATTAAGAACACGCTCAACGCTGTTAGTTTTAATAGGCTTTTGTCCCCCTGCGACAACAATCTCTTTAAGATTATTTTTTAGATAATGATCTAAATTGGTCTTAATAAAATTAGCATCTGCGCCAGCAGATTCTAATAGTTCATAAGAGGGTTGATGGTGCATTATACTATACACCAAATGTTCAATGGTTACGTATTGATGATCAAGTTGTTGAGCCACGTTAACCGCATTTTCAAAAACTTTTTGTAGATCATTACTTGGTTCTATCATTTAGGATTTTCCTCATTTTCTTCATAGCTAATTGTAATTTCAACGGAGATACTCTGTCAACAAAACAAACACCATTTAGGTGATCGTATTCGTGTAAAAAACATCGTGCTATATATCCGCTAAAAGATTTATAATGTGTATTACCTTTGCTGTCTTGATATTCGACATCAATTGATTCTGGACGTTTTACCTTTAGCCATACAGCTGGAAAACTTAAACAGCCTTCTTCACCGAGAGTAGTTTCATCAGAGATATTAATAATCTTAGGATTAAAAACTCCAAATGGATCAGGGAAGTCTGGATGGTCGCTGCCCATGACAAATACACGTTTGTCAATACCTATTTGATTTGCAGCTAACCCAATGCCATGATGTTGATTCATCATCTCGATCATGTTTTTTTCTAACTCTTCTGCATCGCCGTCGGAATTAAAATTCCAAGGTGTGCTTTCTACATTTAATTTAGATCTATTGTTTAAATCAAAGTTCATTTTTAATTTGTTCTATAAGATTTCGTTGAGCAGGACTTAAATTTCTTGGAATTTCAACACGCAATCTAATAAACAACATTCCTCTACGCTTGCTTCTAGAACTAGGCAGTCCCTGCTCTTGACAGGTTAACATTGTGTCGGGCTGTGATCCCGGAGGAACTATCAGTGTAATTTCCTTTCCTTCGATTGTCGGAACAGAAATTTGAGCTCCTAACATAGCTTCCCAAACAGATAGTTTCTTTTCAAATACTAAATTATCGCCTTCTCTAGCAAATAAGTGATGATGTCTAACTAAAACATTTACAATAAGATCACCAGGACGTATTCCGGGAATAGAATCATCTCCCATACCTTGATACTTAATCTGTTGTCCGTTGTCTAAACCAGGAGGAATATTAATATTGATTAGTTTTTGCTTGCCGCCTGGTATACCTATTTCTGCCTGTACATTTTTGCCATTTAAAACTTCTTCAAGAGATAGTTCAATAGTTATTGATAGGCTTTTATTTTTGTGTGCTGGTCTTTGCCCAAATCCAAAACCAAAGTGATTAAAGATATCGTCCATATGCGGATTGCCAGCACCTGGGCCAAAGTGAAATTCAAATGGTCCAGCACCAAATCCGCCCCTATGCTGATTAGGCTGATTGGGATCCATGCCCATGTCGTACATTTGTTTCTTTTGGGGATCGCTTAATACATCGTAGGCAGCAGAAATTTCTTTAAATTTCTTTTCGTCTCCTCCACGATCCGGGTGATGTTTCATGGCCATGCTACGATACGCTTTTTTGATATCATCGCCCGAAGCACCTCTTTTTAAACCTAATGATGAGTAATAATCCATAGTCTTAATATTATATGAAAAAAATAGGACTACGTCAAGTAGTCCTATGTATTTAATGCCGATGTACTGAGCTGTTATTTTTTCTTATCTGGAACTGCTGTACCTTCGTGTTTCTGACGTATTTTAACTTCCTTGCAATTTTGTTTTGGTTTTTTAGTCTTAGGATCGATGATAGGTTTACCATCTTTACCTTGTGCATCTACACAGACTTTTTTGGTTTCTGGTTTTTTGTCATCAGCAGCATAAGTTGGATATGCTACTGCTAATGCTAGTCCTGCTGCAAAAATTAAATGTTTCATAATATCTCCTTAGAGTTCTGGTTGATCTGGTTGCACAGGCATTGGTTTGCCAGTACTGCTTGTTGCTGGTGTTGCTGACGCTGTCTTAGGTGTGCTTCCAAAGCTGCTTCCGCCAAAGCTACTTGGGGTGCTTGGTGCTCCGAAACTTGGCGCAGCTGGTGCTGAGAAACTTGGCGCAGGTGTGCTAGGTGCTGTAAAGTTGCTTGATGGTACTTGTGCTCCTCCATTGTTTGCTCCGCCTAATTTTTCTTGTGTGCGACCAAATGCCGCAATACCTAATACCGCACCCATAGCAATGTGGAATAATCCAGCACCTTGTAGTGTTAGTGGATTCCATTGCGTTAAAGGATGACCTGTAGTTGTTTGTAATAAACTCCATAAAATTGGAAATACAACCATGTCCATGGTACAGACTAGCATATACATCCAGCCCATCATAGGACGCCATTTACTATTCATCCAATCTTCTTTCTTTTGTTCGCTTACGCTTTTAACTTCTGTTGTCATTTAAATCGCTCCTATTTGATTTTAGAAGAATAAGAATAAACCATTTAGGCTTAATAATATTCCGAACCCTGCTACTACAAAACTGCCCCAAAACATTGCCATGCTAACTGCAAGAATACTTGCTGATAGTACAACAATAGCTAGTTGATATGCTGTTGATGCGTAACCGATCCATGGGCTAGACTTTTTAGCTTCTTCACGTGCGGCTTCCATTTCTCTTGCCTTAACAGCAATTTCTTTCTTGTCAGCATCCATGCGTTCTTTTTCAGCCATAAACTCTGCACGTAGTTTTGGATCAGCTGTAGTCTTAGCAGCAATCTCGTAGCTTACACCACGACCTGCTTTGGCTTGATATTGTGCCCATGTGTTGTTAGCACCTAGCGTATTGTTCAAAACGGTAGAACTCAATTTACCGCCATACCATGCGTTGACTGCTAATAGCAAAGCAAAGATGGAAATAACCATACCTGCTTTGTCTTTTAATTTTGCTTCGCGCTCTGACCGTGATCCTACTGGAGGCTTAGGTGCATCCGGATCTTTAGTTTCTTTCGTAAACATTTTTAAGATAGTATCTACTGCGCTCATTGTTGCTCCTTTTAATAACTACGCTTATTTAACGCTTTCGTAAATTTTTTTGTTTAACTGATACCACTCTTGCCATTCTTCTACCTTAATTCGGCAAGTGTGATACTTTCCGTAGTTCTTAACTACTACTTCTGCTGTTGTACTAAGTTGTTTAGTATCTTTAGGAATTTTTTCAAGGTCTTCGCATTTTTGCATTAATGCTTCCGGCACCTCGGGAAATTTCATCACCACGGGTGCTGTAGAGCAACCTGTTACTAATAATGCAAATGCTAAAATTAAATATTTCATTTAGCACCTTCCTTAAAAGGATCTTCAGCGGCTTTGTTTAATTCTTCAACGACTCTAGGATCCACTTCGCACTTAGCATCAATTTCTTTGGCTATTTCTTTAATGCGATCTATATATACGGTTTCTTTTTCTTTTACAATTTTAGTTTTGTAAACAATTTTTTCTTGTATCTGTACTTTTACTTCTTGACTCTTAGATTCAGCAACTTTAACTTTTTCTTCAAGTTGTCTAACTTTTTCTCTCCAAGACATTTCAACACCGTATCCGCCAAACAGATAAGTTCCAACTAATAAAGTTAATATACCTAATAATTCTGCAGGAAGTTTATATTGTTTAATTAATGGAATCCACGTTACTAATTTGCTGGCAATATATAAGACGGCACCTACAAGCATAAGTGCATAAGTAATCCAGATAAAAAAACTATCTGGAATTAAACTTACCATCCATCCAAGCTGCCACATTATTAGTGTGCTCCAAAAATATGTAGTGCGTGTTCGTAATGTTTGATACGATCTTCTAAACCAATAGTTCCGCCGTTAATGCGTTTAGTTAATGTTAGAATATCGCCCTTGTCGGCCCACTGATTAAGATTATTTTGATCCCAAAAGAAACAAGCAGACTGAACAGCACCTTCAAATGTTTGTAGGTATTCACTGGCTTCTTCAACTGGAATTTCCAATGATGCTGCAAAGAATGTGTAATTGTCTTTTCCGGTTAACTGAATCAACCCGCGACCGCAATAGCGGAAACCGTCGCCTGATTCTTCTGGACCGTTGCCCATACGATTAGCATAGACTCGGTTGGCAATTTTCTCTGGCTTGTTAGCATAGGCCGCAGCGATAGCATCGTCGGGAAAGTATTTAGGAAACACTTTGCGTAGACTTGCTGCCTTATAGTTTAAGTTTTCTTTTAAGAAAATAAATCCACCGCTCTCGTGGGCGCATTGTGCTAGGAATGCTGCTACACGTTGCGGAGTATTAATATCATATTCAGGTAAAATTTCGCTAATAGCGTGATACCATTGATCCACATAAGGATTCTTTGGAATCATATCTTTTAGTTGTGCTTTAGTGAAATTGAATGTAAAACTCATAATTATATCCTTTGTAATAACATGGCGGTATTGCCATTATTGAAAACAAATTTGTCTCCAATTTTAGTGATATTATAATCACCTAATACTTTAGTAAGCCACAAGGTTTCGCTAGTGGCCTTGTCGTCTATCTGTATGGCATCATCAATGCCTTCTATGATAGTTTTGTTATCACCTTCTTTGATCATTCTTAATTGAACTTTTTGATTGAATGGTTTATGAAAAGTAACAATATCGCCATCTAATGTTAAGTCGTCCATTAGTGTTTTATTAAAGAATCTTTTAACGCCTTCTGTTCGATACTTCCCAAGGTATTCTTCATATAGCCCAGGGTTAGACGGAATTTTATTCTTTAAAGTTTCAGTGGTCATATCAAAAATATTGTTGACTTTATGATATCTAAATTTCCATTCGTTGATGCCGGTTAATTTTTTAATACCGTACATCATCTCTTTGATTTGATCAACTATCTTGCTGCTTCTTTCTAGTTCAACAAATACGTAGTAATCGCCGTCTTGATTTTCTCCGGCTGATACGTCAGAGTCTAATACAAAATTAAAACTCTTTTCTACAAACTCCATCAAATCTTTTGCTGGAGCTCTTTCTTTAACTTGGAATGTTACTACACATACGTCACGATCTTCTCCCATCTTTGAGCGATATGTATCAACTTCAAAGATTGGAAATACTAGATCATTAAGGTCGTTGGAACGTAACCCTTCGCTGATTATATTTTCTGTCATGCTGCTGGTGCTCCTTCTGCGGGTGCTGCTGCTGGTACTGATGCATCAGAAGGTAGTTTAGATATATCCTTTGAAAGAATATCTTCTACTTTGTTTCGATCTAGATTTCTATAACCTTTGTCAATGTCGTGAATTAATTTCTTAGGTATGACAATTTTAATTAACCAGATTTCTTCTCGATCAATTTTACCCTTTTTAGTTCCAGGACGCATATCGTCTGGGGTTTTAATTTTACGCACTTTTGAAATGCTGCTTTCAGCTACCTGAACTTTGCAACCGTAGTCGGTTAAGATTTTACCAGCTTTTGGATCCGGCATCTTTTTCTTAGGCCACATAAATGTGCATTCTACCCAGTATCTATGCTCTTTAGGACCTGTAACTAACTCACCATCTTCCCAGTTATCGTAAACGTAGATGTCTAGTTCATCAATAACTCGTTCAAAGTTTTTGAGTAGATTTAAGCTATTGTTAGAGCCATAGATGTTTTCTATGTTACTAATGATGTCTTTAATATCAGCCATGATTTCTCCTACTTGTATTTATCGCCGAAATGTAAACATAACTTATATCTTTTTCCGCAGATCGTTAAATACGTTTGTGTTCGGCTACGGACACTACGGTTTGAGGTCCGTGCCTAACACGTTTAAAGGAGGGCTAACCTTATATGAAGCGAAAAAGAGCGCAACAAGCACTTTTACAGAGCAATGTAATAAATATTGATCCTAGATTCAATAACCAGCGTCAACGAAGAGTACAGATTTACCCTAAAAACCTAAGTCAGGAAACGTACTTACTCAAACTCAACGATCCCCAGAAAATGATTATATTTGCTATCGGCCCAGCCGGTACAGGTAAAACCATGCTGGCCGTTCAGTGGGCAATTGATCAGCTGAAATATGGCGAATCCACTAAGATTATTATTACACGCCCTGCGGTGTCAGTTGATGAAGAGCATGGCTTTTTGCCAGGAACACTCAATGAAAAAATGGAGCCCTGGACCAAGCCAATTATGGATGTTTTTGCAGAAAATTACAATGCTAAAGAAATTGAGGATATGATCAAAGAGGGGGTGATAGAGGTCAGTCCACTAGCATACATGAGAGGAAGAACATTCAAGAATGCTGTAGTAATCGCTGATGAAATGCAAAATGCGACACCTAGTCAAATGAAAATGTTGTTAACTAGGTTAGGACAGGGTTCCAAGATGGTAGTTACAGGAGATCTGCAACAAGCTGACCGTCCATCAAATAACGGTCTATTGGAATTTCTAGGATTGTTTAACGATTTTAAAAATCATCGTTATGTAGATGTTTGCCATTTTACCGTTGGCGATATCGAACGACATGAAGCCGTAAAGGAGATATTAGCGATTTATAAAGACTCTTAATCTTTAGGAAGATGGGGGGTCAAACGATCCCCCAACAATCTTTTATAAAATTCCAGCATGTCATCGTAGTTGGCTTCTGGATTAAGTCCATTCTTAACACACTTTTTTTCTTTAAAGTCTAAAATGACTTTGGCGCTTTGTACGTGCTTTAATCGATAGTGGTTTTTAAATTCAGTAACTTCGTCCCATTTACCATTGGGCTTCAACATATAAGTTACTATCATATATCTAGCAGACATTATTCTTCCTTTAATTGTTCTACTTCAACACCAGACTTCTTTAAAAATTCTATTCCTGTATTGTCTCGGTAACCTTGTCCGTACCATACTCTTTTAATTCCAGCTTGGTAAATTAATTTAGCACATTCGATACACGGAGAATGTGTAACAAAAAGGTCGCTACCGGATCCAGAATTATTTGATCTGGCAAGTTTTGCAATAGCATTTGATTCAGCATGTAAAACTTCAGGTTTTGTAATCAATCGATATCTTACTGATTCTCCCAGTGCTGGAACAAATTCTTCATGGGGATACATCATTTCAATTTCATCAGGATTAATCCATCCACCGGCATCAATACTCATGTAATTTTTAAACTCACAATCGTTATCCCAACCTGCGGGCATACCGTTGTAACCATAACTGATAACGGTATCGTCTTTGACAATCACTGCTCCTACATTCAGTCTTTTTGCATGACTGAGTTTGGAAACACGTTTTGCCCAATCCATGTATAGTTCTTTAAATTTATTCTTCATTAATTTCTTCCCATGTATGATCGCCTAAGAATTTTACTTTTGTTTGGTATACATAATTCTCAGGAGCCGATGAACTCCATTCTTTTGGACCATGATGTGTTAATATCATTTTTTCTTTTCTACTATCCCAAACTAACCAGTAACATTGTCCCATGACAATTTGAAATTGATACTCAGCAGAGTGAACAGCATCGGTAACATCTAATCTTCTTTTTATATCAGCTGCCTGTTTCTGTAATACCGTAACTAATTCCATAATACGATTATACTCTTGCTGGGCAAAATGCCTAGCATTGTTTAACATTATGTCTTTTTGTTTAGTTACCGGAACAAGATCAAAACTAGGACCACCTACTTCGGTAGGGTAGGGTGTGATATTTTTATTAATAAAAGGAATTAGTAGACCCGTTGAATCTGAGTCGTAACTATTTTTTCCTTTTAACAGATTAGATTTTTTATCAGTCATTCCTCTAACAGCTTAATTTTATCCGGCTTTCCGTTCCATTCAGCATGATCTGGTAGAGGATCTTTCTTTTTAGTAATGTTGGGCCACTTTTTGCTGAGTCGACGATTGGTGTCAGTCCAAAACACAATATCAATGGTTGTATCATTATCTGGAAGTATCGCTTCTACAGGACATTCCGAAACACATACAGCACAATCAATACATTCGTCGGGGTTAATAGCTAGAAAGTTTGGACCTTCGTAAAAGCAATCAACCGGACACACTTCAACACAATCAGTATGCTTACATTTAATACAATTTTCAGTTACAAGATATGTCATCCAATTAGCCTTGCTAATTTAACCAATGTTGCTGCTAGATTAATTTCTGGATCAGCACACACCACATGATCCACTAGTCCTGCTTTGATAAGAATAATTGCTTGGTCTTGATTCTGTTCGCTGCCAAAGATTTCTAAGTTGTCATAAAGCCAGCGATATACTTCTTCCATTTCCTCTGCACGAATCTTTCCGCACAACATTTTACGTGCTTCAGTGATTTTACCTGCTTTAAAAAGTTCAACCATGTCAAACTTCCAGTCAGTTTCTCCTGCATCGCCTTTGTTTGGAGGAACAAGTTTGTCAGAATTAATATTTTGTTGAACTAGATTAATACATTTACGAAGATCTGGATATGCAACCTTTACATACAAGTCTAGGGTGTCAAGATCAAAATCAACACCTTCAGTAACGAGGATAGTAGCCACACGAGCAGTAAACTCTGTAATATCAGTACGTTCGACATGGAAACCTTGGCAACGGCTGTGTAAAGCAGGTATAATACGGTTAGGATAGTTACAAGTAAGTATGAATCTAGCAGTAGCATGATATTCCTCCATAACTCCACGTAATGCTGCCTGTGCGTTTGGACTCAGATAGTCAGCCTCATCAAGCAATACAACTTTAAACGGACCAAACGGAATCATCTGTACAAAGTTAGTGATTTTATCGCGAACATCATCAACAGAGTTTGTTCTAGATGCGTTAATTTCTAAGACATCATAATCCTCAATGCCTAATTCGTGAACAAGAATCTTAGCCAAAGTAGTTTTACCGATACCTGCACTACCGCTTAACAGCAGATGTGGAATGCTTTGATCTTTAATCCAAGTTTCAATTTGCTTGCGTTGATGATCGTCTCTGAAAACATAACCACTAACGTCTTTAGGACGATACTTTTCTACCCATAAGTCTTTCATTGTTTTAATCCTTTTTCTACTTCAGCCGCTATAACACGCTGTCTAAGTTCGCTAGTGGAGAAGTTATGTTGTCGTTTGTTAAAATAAAGTTCAATGCTTCGATCGTAACATTCCGATCTACCTGTAAAATCTTTAGTTTCGTATTCTTGTCCTAGTATTCTAACATTAATAGGGTAGGAAAGCAAGATGTTTATTAAGTCGTCTTCAGTAGCATAGACTAATATCTCGTCTACATATTTGCAGGCTTTTAGCTGTTCAAATCTTTCAAATACACTTTGAACTGGTTTATTTTTTTCTTTAGGACGATCAATTGTTGGATCAGTTTGTAAACCCACAATCAAATGATCGCATTGGGTTTTAGCTTCTTTGAGCATCATGATATGACCTGCATGGAACAGATCAAAAGTTGAACATGTGAATCCTATTTTCATTTACTATACCTTCATTTTCATTTATTATAGCATAGTTGTTAATTAGATGTCTAGCTCTTTCAGTCCTAGATTGGGGAGTTTTTTCTCCAAGAATAACTATAACATATTTTTGTTTTTGTTTCTCTACCATCAATGCTAGACAGCGACCTGCAGGATTAGTAAACCCAGTCTTACTCAAAACGATATTATCAAAATCAAAAAGCAGTTCTTTGTTGGTATTCGGTATTTGAACTTGTTTGATTTTTTTGTTTATCTTTCGTTCGATTATTAAAAATCTTGAACTTGATACATTTTTTATTAGATCGTATTTTGCTGCTTCAATGACAATCGATGAAAATTCAGCAGCGGTACTTACATTTCCTTTACCTAATCCCGACGGGTCAACAAATTTAGTTTGAGTTAATTTTAATTCTTTGGCCTTAGAATTCATCTTCTCAATAAAATTATTTCTACCACCGGGCCATGCTTTAGCCAGAGCATCAGCAGCAGCATTGTCACTTCTGATTAATAAAGATTCTAATAAATCTTGTCTTGATACTAATTTAGATTGAAATATCCCTCCTCGATAAGAAATTTTCTCATCTAGAGGTTGTTTCAACTCCATAACTAATAATGCAGTCATTAATTTGGTCAATGATGCAATAGGGCGTTGTTCATTCATATGAACACCGGTAATAACATCGTCTGTTGTAAGATTATAGATCCAGTGAGAGTGATCTTGTTTGGCAAATGCTGTACAATGAAAAAACAGCAATAGAATTATAAATTTTTTAATCATAAAATAAGACTCGTAAATTTACTACACGAGTCTTATTTAAACAAATTTATTCTTTGGTAATAAAGGCTTTTAAGTTTGGAGGTTCCCAACCCATAGGCTTTAATACTTTGCCATCTTCGCGTTTACGAACTTTACCTGTTTCTTTATCAATTTTAGCAAAGTTTGTACGCATAACTTCTTTCCATGCACCTTCTGCATCTCCACCCATCGAATGAATAGCACCAATAGTAACAACTAGAATATCAACTAGTGCATCTAATGTTTCTAATTGATCAAAATTATCAACCGCAACTTTAAGTTCTTTAAATTCTTCTTCTATTAAATTTACATAAAGTTTAAACTGATCTTGATTAAAACCTTCAACACTTTGATCGCAGGCTTTCATAAATTTTTCTTGATCGCGAAAGGGATTGCTCATTTTATTTTCCTATGTTTTTTATTCAATGTTTCAACTCTTTGAAGTAGTTCAAAATCTAATCCTAGGTCTATAGCTTCCATTATTATAGCACTAACATCTTTAGGAAAACAGGCACCGCCCCAGCCGTATTCCCCATCAGGTCCTGGTACTACCATGTGAGTATTTCCTATTCTGTTATCGTGCGATGCTAGATATCTAAGGTCATCTAAGTTCACACCCGCAGCCTGAGATAATTCCTGCCATTCGTTCATAAAGGTAACTTTAGTGGCAAGATAACTATTCATCATATATTTGTATAACGCTGCTGTTTCGATGTTTACTATTGTATGCCTGTCGTGTGTCAACTTGCGACCTAGCTGCATTATTTCTCTAGCTTTTACGGCCCAATCATATTCTCCACCTATAACACAATAAGTTGCGTTTGCGTAATCTCTCACAGCATTTGCCTGTGTTAAAAACTCTGGCACATGAACTATGTTTGGATATTGTTGATGGAGTTTTTTGTAAACGCTTGGAGGAGCGGTAGTTTTGCAGATAACGGGAATTTGATTATTAATATTAACAAATAATAATTCTTTAAGAACTGATTCGAGGATAGACGAATCGCAATGACCGTCTTCGGTTGAGGGGCTAGGAACGCATACAAATATTGCATCACAATCTGTAAACGTATCTAAAGATGCTGAATCTTGCATTTTAGGATCGCGTATAACCAAATTCTGATCACGATACGCCCAACCAATTGCCTGACCTACGAAGCCAAAACCTATGATACCTATTTTCATTAATTGCCTTAAGATTTAAGTATTTTAATTATACGCTTCTGTTCTTGTTCGGTCAACCAGGCTTCTTCGATATGACCAAAGTCTGGAGCATCGCTGAGAGCCCCGTCAACCAGTTCTTTTAGTAGATATAGATCTTTTTTAAGTTCAAATGCAGTGAATCCATCATTATGATGATTAGAGCATTGTCTAGATAAAGAGCGTATCTGATTAGCAATATCAGATACGTCCCAATCTTTTTTCTTAAGATACATTAATGCCTTAATTTATTCTGCTTAAATTACTTGGCATAAAATCTTCTGGTTTAATATTCATGCTATCACCATTTGAAAATTCTTGCCCAATATAAAAGTCATTTGGTTTCTCATCAGCAACTGCCATAATTGATTTGACTTCTACCTTTTGAAATTCTTTTTCACCTTCCCCGTCATCAATTTTAATTTTACGTGTCCATCGACCGTGCTCAATAAGAATCCATTGGCCAACTTTAACATCAATTTCGCAGTCTTTGCCGACTTTATAAACTTGAGCCCAACGAGGTTTAACTCCGTGGGCTTTGCCGTTATCGCTTTGAATAACAATGCCACCGGCGGATCGCATTTCGCCCATATCCATATTGATTACTAGGATATCTTTTGATAACGCACGAACCTTTAATTGTTTAGTTGCGAATGCAAAAGTCATTTTTAACCTTTTGTGCGAGATTGGACAAGTTCTTCTTTGATTGCTCTTGGATTGTTAGCGTAATAGTCTGCTAAAATCTCTTCTTTAGTTTTAACAATTTTGCCGCCTGGTCCTAATTGGTCTCCGCGAGCATTAACCTTGGCATTTCCTACCGCAGGAATAAGTTCGTTTTTGAGGTTTAATTGCTCCATGTCAATTTGCTTACCTCTCATGCTTGTATGTAATTTACCCATTTATTTCTCCTTTGAAGAATTCTTCTATTGGTATGTTGTATTTAATACTATCTATCTTATGTATCCCTATCAAATAGAGTACATAACTTGCTACACTAGATCCCCGCCCAACTCCCCAAACTATGTTATTAGCTCTAAGAGTATCTACAATATATTTCATAACATGCAGAACATCATATATTCCGTGTTTAATATATAGCTCTAGTTCTTGACTGACTCGATCTCTTTGCTCGTTGGTTTCACACATACCGTAGAGCATTTCTGTTAAATTAGGATAATAATCATTTGGTATAAACCAATGATTTGAATTTATTTCTTTTGGGGGTATTGGATAATTTAAGTGTTCTTCTGCGATGCGATTTAGATATTGGGATATATCGTCAGAAGTTTGACAATGTTCCAATATATCTGGCCCATGTCTAAGTACACCTTCTATTAGTTGTTCTTGTGTATTGTTTTCAGTCCACATTGATTAGTTGATCCAAATCGCCATCTAATTGTCCTTTAGATTTGAGCATGTATCTTCTACTAAGCTCGTCTCTATATATTGTAACAAATGTTGCGAGTTGTGTCAACAATTCTGGCTTGCCTAATCTGGCCGCAGCGTAGTATTTTTTGTTCAAATCGACCAGACGCTGTTCAACTTCAGCGTCTTTTAATTCTGATAGGTCGCCTTCGAACGGATGGAACATTAGATGAATTGTCCTAGATAGTTAACAAAAATGGTATCGGAGTTGTGTCTCCATACTTCTATGATAACAGGATTTTCTGTTGAAGTCACTGAAAATGTTGGAAATGTTCCTGGAAATGCTGAATTTCTTTTGAATACTGATCCTGCACTAATAGAAAGAGTAACGTTTCTAGCAGCGCCATCACCGTAAATTTCCAAAGTTACTTTACCCACACCAATGCCAAGCGGAGAAGTTTGATCATTGTTTGTAGGGAAATTTAAAAATTCCATACTTACATTAGCACCAATTCTATAAACATGGTAAGCACCTTGCTCATAATCAACGGTGATATTACTGGTTAAGAAACCGGCATCCCATTTTTTATCTTTATTGTTTACAAAAATAGCTTCGCTGATTAAATTATTATCAAACGAATTATCAGCATTGGTTCTAGCTGCGGTATTTTGTAAATCAGTTATCTCGTCTTTGGCCAATCTAAAATTGGTTTTAATTGTATCAAAGTTATCTCTAAAAACTTGTGTGTCGTTGTCCTGTCCTGCTACAGGAAAGTTTTCATTAATAGCCAAATAGTTTATTGCACTTGTCATGGTTGTTTTTCTCCGCGTTGTGGGAATGCGAGATATTTATTCTCTATTTCCCCGTCAAGTATGTCAATTAGGTATCTATCTGCTGTGAAATCGATACCTTTAAAATCAAAGCCTTTTGCTTTAATTCTGGATATAATAGTTTCAGAAAATCCGGGTTTTGCATAGCACAACACTAGTGCTTTAACATAACCTGTTTCAACAAAGCTGGTGTCTTGGACACTACGCATCCAAAGTGGTAAAAATGTACGATCTCTGTCACCTGTTGATCTAATTCTTCTTCTCATATTTCTGATAGAATTTGGAAATATTCGTTGATGATCACGATCACTGGCAAATGGAATATCGCTATCTACACTAATTGCTGATTGGCTAACTAGCACTCTGCTGTTGATATTATTTGGAAGTTCTACGGTACTACTAATGCTTTTACCGTTTTTCTCAAGTTCGTCCTCTACGGTTACATAAATTACTTCATATATAGTTTCCTGAGTATCTGGATCTTTGGCCTTGGCGGTTTTTACTTCTCCAAATTTTATTTGTTTTAGATAATGGTTTCGACTCATGGCCTGCACATATCTAACCGCCTCAACACTTTCAATTCCAGCAAATACTAGAACTTTTAATTCTGGTTGTACTCCGAAGTTAACATCAGAGTATCTGTAAATTTCTTCAAATCTAAAAATATCAGCATCAGTGATAAAGTTAAACCACTGAAGACGTTTTTGTTTATCTTGGAATGCTTTAATAAACAGATTTGCATACGTTTTTTGATTGTCTGCATCAACCAACACATAAAAATCTTTGATAGATTCAGTTACATTGAGTCCGTCTCTGGCAAGAATTTGAAATTTAAATAACTTGTCGAATGTAGTTGAGCTGCCGTCAAAGGTAGTTGTATAGGTGTATGTACCCGTAGAATCTACAAGACTTGAATCTCTATCTGCAAATCTTGTAATCCCCGGCCCGTTGCTATCGCCAAATTGTTTGACCTTGCCTTGAATAACACCGTTTGATATAAATGACAATCCTGGAGGAAGTGATCCATTAATTAATTCATAGAAGACTCGCCCACCGTAGAATAAACTAGTAGCTTCTACAGAAAGTTCACTGGCAATATTGGGTTTGATAACTCCAAGGTCGCTGGCAGTACGCCATTCAATTCCGCTTTCAATTTCGCCTATGATATCGATGTTAAATGTTTTCTCAGAAGTTGAAACTCCTAATTCCCAGAAAGCTGGATTTTCGTCAGGTATAATACCTTTGCTTTCCTGCAAAACAATATATATAAATCCCTCGTATCTTGCAGCTTCGCCAACTACGTAAACTCGTCTACTGGTCCAATCGCCTACTAATGTGTATTCTTGTGTGGCCAAACTTGCTGGGAAGTTAATGGCCTGCATGGTAAATCTAAAATTCTTAGTAATTCTTTCTTGGTAAGGAACACGACCTACTAATTCACCAGTTAACACATCAAGTTCTAGTCCCGGAGGAATCACGCTATCTGTGCCGTCGGGATTTTTAGGTAATAGAAAATAAATGATAGTTCCGGTTAAACTAGGAGGATCATATACATCTAAGTATAAAGTTACGTAATTGTTAGCACGATATTTTCCTAGGTACGCAGGAGTAATCCATAACGGAACGCGATTGCTGGCAGAGTCTGCTCTGAATAAATTTGTGTCTACTTGTACAAGTGAATTATCTGCTTGTAGGAATTCGTCTGTAACTACCCAAATTCTAAATAATCTTTTTATAACATTTACACCATCAGTTACTGATACAATAAAAGTATAGAACCTGCTGATTCTTTTTGGAACACGACTGGGTTCGTTGTAATCAAAAGTTACGGTGTCATAGAAGAATGTATCAAAGCCGTTGGATCTAGCTTCAAATGTGTCTAGCGGTACGATATCAAAAGTCTGCATATCGTATGCGCCAGTTGGACCTGCGTTGTATTCTAAGGCATATACTGGATCAGTAAAGCCAGTTATTCTACCATCTCTGGTCAGTGACAGCCCTGGAGGTAGTTCTCCTCCCATAGGACTTAGATAAAATTCTAAAGTATCTCCGGCTGTGAGATCGGTGTCGTCTGCTTCAAGTTGAAAATCAACTCGAGCGTTGTCAAGTACAAAATATGATTCGCCTTGACCAACATTTAAAAATCCTTCTTTGGTAATCCATTGTGGTTCGTCTGATCCGTCAATTGAAATAACAAATGTTCGATCTTCTTTGGTTTCCCCGTCAGTGGCTCTAATTACAAATCTTTTGTCTGTAAATCTTTTTACTTCAACTGGCGCACCTCGAAGATAGGTAGTGTAAGTTTCTCCTAATTGAGAAACCTCGGTCATTAAACGTACACCAACTGGAAGGTTTCCTGCAATGATTGAAAATGTAACAGGTCCTCGGTTTGATGTAACTTCAATGGGAATTTCTAATAGAATTCGCTCAGTGACAATTCCTAAACTACCTTGAGGAGTTATCCAAGTTATAGCCATTGTTTACCTCAAAAAGAACCAAAGTCTACATTTAACGGACTTGAACTTAATTCGTTTCCACCTTGATCAAAAATAATAGTTCCAAAATCAAAATTTGCGGTTTGGAAAATAAATTGAATAGAATTATCAAAACTTCCGCCTGATATAGGGCCAAAGTCTGCTGTAGAAAAAATATCAACGAGCGGCAGTCTAGTATCTACGGTAATTGTAGAACCTGCACCCGAAACAACAATATTTTCACCGCCTTGTAATGTAAGATTAACATTATTGTTAGCAGCTGAAACAAATCCGCTGTTAGTATCAATTCTTATAAAAGCATCTGGCTGTGTGGAATTAATAACGATAGTGTCAATGCGATTATCTAAAAGTATTTTATTACCCGATACTAGGCTTTTAAATTCTAAAGAATTGCCAGTTTTTTGTTTGAAAATTCCATCGCCGAGTCCTACGTTTAAACCAGCAATAGTTAATTCAGAATTTAATCCTGTAAAATTAGCATTTACCTTTTGAAACGCCGTGCGCAGATCATCGCCTAACCCGTCGTTTACTATATTTCCAATATTAATTGCTTGTATGTTTGCCATAATACGCTCTCTTTAGTATATTTACCGTTACCAAGTGTCGCCACTCCAGGCCACACGCTTCCAGATGTTGCTTGCACCGTTCGTATAGTCTGCTGTACAATAATATATGTATGATCCGTTAAATGCTACCTGCCCTAATTGATCTCCAACTGCACCTGTACTGGATGATGGTGCAGGAGCCAGTACTCTAAACTTATTACTTACTATGTCAACTTGGCCACTTGTTTGATTACCAATATAGACATTGCCACTGCTGTTATTGTAGCCAATGAGAATGTATTCATCGGCTCTAATTTCTACGGTATGTGCCTTGCCGTCTACAACTAGTGTTGGCGCACCGCCATATTCTGTTTCTATGGTCATTCCGCCTGGGAATGTTAAACTACCATCTGTGCCAAATATCCAAAGGTTAGTCGCATCGTCTGTAAAAACTTTTATACCTTTATTTTCACCAGCGCCAAAGACCACATGATCTAAATTGTCTCCACCTATTGCTCCATTGATTGCTCCTTGCTCGTCATAGAACCTAATAAATCTTTGGTTAGGGGCGTGTAGGAATCCATCGGAGTCAATTCGCCAAGATAAGTCGCCAACTGCTAACGTAAGGTTTGTGGCACCTCCAGTATTGAATTCAAGTTTTGAATTGCCATTTTTAATACTACCTGGAACTATTAAATCACC